>Ga0206856_10023_pt1 | contig 52651 bp, 53 predicted proteins | sample Alteio_BWOrgCont_48_FD_152630 | JGI IMG/M metagenome (GOLD analysis project Ga0206856, IMG submission 152630) | Enriched cells from forest soil in Barre Woods Harvard Forest LTER site, Petersham, Massachusetts, United States -... | ecosystem: Environmental > Terrestrial > Soil > Temperate forest >...
GAGCCTGGCCCGGCCTGCTACGGACGCGGCGGCGCCAAACCGACCGTCACCGATGCGAGCGTCATACTAGGTTACTACGATCCCAACTTTTTTCTTGGCGGGAGGATGACTCTGGACATTGCGGCGAGCGAAAGAGCACTGGCGACCGTCGCACGACCCCTTGGCCTTTCCATCGTTGAGGCTGCAAGCGGCATTCATAGGATCGTCAGCGAGAATATGGCGAGCGCGGCGCGAATCCACTTGGTTGAGAAGGGAAAGGATCCGCGCGCCTATTCCGTAGTCGCGTTCGGCGGCGCTGGTCCAGCCTTTGCTGCACGCGTGGCACGCATCCTCGGGATCGGGGAGGTAATCATACCGCCTGCGAGCGGAGTTGCCTCGACGCTCGGCTTTCTCAGCGCGCCATTGTCTTTCGAACTTGTTCGGTCCTGGCCGGTCGTTCTCTCGGGCGCATTGGATCCTGAACGGCTGACCGAAATCATCGACAACCTCGAAATGGAAGGACAGACGCTCCTTGCCGCCGCAGGTGTCGCGTCTGAGGAAGTTGAGATCGAGCGCTCGGCCGATATGCGGCTAGTTGGTCAGCTCCACGAAATCAACGTGCCTTTACCGGCCGGCCCAATTTCTGCATGGTCACTGGACGCTATTCGCGCTGCATTCGACTCGGTTTATGAGGCGCGATACACGCTCGTTCCCGAGACTGCGAGGATCGAAGCTCTATCTTTCCGAGTACGGGTTCGTGGGCCGCAACCAAAACTCTCGATAGGAAAGTTCTGGACGGCACCTACCCGATCGGCACACAAGGGTACCCGTTTGGTCCACTTTACTGAGGGCTTTGTCGAGGCCGAAGTTTTCGATCGTTACGCGCTGACCCCCGGAACGAACATCGAAGGGCCCGCGATTATTGAGGAGCGCGAATCCACTACCGTCATTCCGCCCGGCGATCACGCGTTAGTGGACAATGTCGGAAATCTGAGAATCGCAGTCGGATCTGTTACCGGGCAATCCGATCTCGTTCCCACTGTCGCGACCGTTAGTCAGGCGGTCGAGCGGATCGAGGCCGATCCAATTGCGCTTGAAATCATATGGAGTCGCCTCGTCACGGTGACCGAGGAGATGTGGTCTACGGTCTGTCGCACGGCGTTTTCCCTAATTATCTCAGAGTCTCAGGACTTTGGCTGCGCAATTCTTGACGAGCGCGGGGAGACGCTTGCCCATTCAAGTCGCGTGATGCCGGTGTTCAACCTGACCTTGCCGATGGTCGTAAGGGCCCTCATCGACTCCTATCCGGTTAATGCGCTGGTTCCTGGCGATGTTCTCACCACCAATGACCCCTGGCTATGCGCGGGGCACCTCTATGACATTGCAATCGTAACGCCCGTATTTCGCAACGGCCGCGTCGTTGCGCTGATGGGAACTGTTGGGCACGTGGGGGACATCGGCGGCTCGCGCGATGGTCTCGGCGTCACCGACCTTTATGAAGAAGGACTGCAGATTCCGCCCATGAAATTGATGAAGGCTGGCATCGAGAACGAAGACCTATTCCGCCTCATGCGTGAGAATATTCGCGACTCTGAGCAGGTTCTCGGCGACCTGCGTTCGCTGATGGCTGCCAACGAGACCGGCTCACGTCGGCTTCTTGGACTGATGGACGAATATGGGCTGGATGATCTCAAAGCATTAGCGGAAGTCGTCCAATCGCGATCTGAGCGAGCGATGCGCGAAGCTATCCGAGCTATTCCGGACGGAGTTTACACGTCAGAGATTTGGAACAACCCGCTCGGAAAACCCATGCGCTTCCCACTTAAGATTATAGTCGACGCCGACGGGATGGAGGTCAATTTCGACGGCGCCCCGCCCCAAACGACCCGGGGCGGGATTAACAGCACGCTCAGCTACACCACGGCCCACGCCACTTACCCGCTAAAATGCATGCTCACACCGACTGTGCGATCCAACGCTGGCTGCTATCGCGCTTTCACGGTCACCGCGCCGAAGGGTTCCATTCTGAATTGCTGCAAGCCGGCTCCTGTCAGTATGCGTACGCGCACGGGCTGGTATTTGGCCCCCAACATATTCCGCGCGCTTTCCCGAGCATCACCAAACAGCGTACAAGCCTTCTCAGCACTGCCAAGCGTTCTGAGCGTCTATGGCACCGCTCCTGATGGGGTGATCTCTTATAATCATCTGTTGCTCGGCGGCGGCCAGGGCGGGTCCAGCAAGCGCGATGGTAAGTCCTCGCTCCTGTGGCCGACATCGGCTGCGACAGCTTCGATAGAGCTGCTCGAGACCAGATCACCCATCATGGTTCTAGAAAAGACATTGGTGCGAGACAGCGGCGGTGCGGGACAGCATCGTGGAGGTTTGGGAGTCCGAGTACGGATATCAAAATTGAATGACGACGGAGTACCGATTACTGTAGTCGTAACGCCGGAGGGCGTTAACGCTCCAGCGGAGGGGCTCTTTGGCGGTGCAAGCGGTGCGACCGCATCGGCGTCATTGCTCACTCGCGAGGGCGCACGCGACTGTGGTTCTGGGGAGGTGGTCATACTAGAAAGTCCCGACCAAATCGTTGATCTCTGTCTATCTGGCGGATCGGGTTTCGGCGAGCCTTCAGAGCGAAGCTTGGAGGCTATCGAATACGATTTACGGCAAGGCTATATCGGACGAGAGGCGGCGGAGCGCTATTACGGGTACTCCGGGCGGCGGAGACTTGCACGGCACCCCGGTCTCTGTCTTCAAAATCAATTTTCCAAATAGCGGATGGCTGAGACCGGTGCGATGGAGGACACCTCGCCACGCATCGCCACCAGCAAGCGGAAATCGAGGAGGTCCATCTCATTCATTTGGCTTAGCCGGCCTTACGCCCTTGCCGAACGCAGGATTGCCGTATCGACCTGCTCCCCTTTTCGCGTTCCCTGCCTGAATCGCCAGGCCGCCACTTGGCGATTGTGCGAGAGCAGCATGAGCGAGGTTGACGACTGCCTCTAGGAGATCCTTGCGACTTTGCTGATCGGCCGAAGACGGGCCCAGCGCCTCGGAGTGTGCGCTTCCTCAAAGGCGTCGATCGTATGTCGAGTGTCATCGGCAAGTCGCCTCACCGCGTCACTCTTCGCCACCATCCACGGATTGACCCATTTGTATCTCGCCGGAGTGGGGTTCTTCGGTCGTCTGATCCTGCGTCCTATCTCCTCAACCAAACGAAGCTCCTCGTCCGTTTGCCGTTCGCAATCAGAGTTTTGGTAATTGGGACAGAGTGATCAAAGAGCCTGGTCTAAATCCACCGGCGCACCCGCTGTCTATACTGCTCCCACTCCTCGCCAAACTTCTTCTCGAGTTGTTTTTCCTCACGCTTGATAAAGAGATCCAAGAATGGAAGATGGATGGCGGTTATCAAAAGCGCTGTGGGAGACCTCAGCAATAGCGCTGCGCCGAAGAATATGAACACGTTGCCGCCAAGATAGAGCGGATTTCGTGAGAAGCGATACGGGCCGGAAGTAATCAGCGTCTGTTGTGGGGCGAGCGAGATCACCCTCATCCGGTACTGATAGAAATAGAATGTTGCCCATACTCGCAAGAGAAAGCCGAAGACAACAAGCAACAAACCTACCGCGTCGGCAAAAATAGAATGGAAGCCGCCTATTCCAATGAGTGCATCCAGTCTGGTGCCTATAAATGCAACGCCGAACCCGACGGACACCACGCCGATATTGTGAAGAATGCTTTTGAAGAGATTTGTCGATTTCGATGTCATGGTGCGCTCTAACTGCCGTCTCATGCTACCATCGACCCAAGCTCAAAGGAACACTGCCGACAGACGAGGAGAAAGCTGCGCTATTCGATTCGACGCTGGCCTATTCCGCCTCGTATACCCTTGAGGACGACAGGGTGATCCACCATGTGGATGCGGCTTGGAATCCGGCCTGGGGCGTCTCCGATCTGATTCGACCCTATGCGCTTGATGGGGACACATTGGTGATTAGTGGAGCGCCGGGCATAGACCCAACTAACGGCGAAGAGGTGATGACCTGCCCCCGAAAAACTGGACCAAGGGAAGCTGGAAAATTCTAATTTAGCCGTCCTGGCCGGGCGGAGGGTTTTCCATGAAGAGGTCACGGTTCAGTGAGCAGCAGATCGCGTTTGTGTTGCGGCAGGCGGAGGAAGGAACGCAGGTTGCTGAGGTCTGCCGGAAGGTGGGGATCAGCGAAGCGACTTACTACGTCTGGCGCAAAAAGTTCGGCGGTTTGATGCCGTCGGAGATGCGACGACTGAAGCAGCTTGAGGACGAGAACGGCAAGCTCAAGCGGATGGTGGCGGACCTGTCGCTCGATAAAGAGATGCTTCAGGACGTGATCCGCCGAAAGCTATGAAGCCTGCGCGGCGGCGCGAAGTGGTCGACCAGGTCAGAGCGACCTGGCAGGTGAGCATCCGGCGCGCCTGTTCGGTGCTGAGGGCCGAGCGGTCGAGCTATCACTACAAGGGCAAGCGCCGCCCGCAGGCCGTGCTGATGAAGCGCATCAAAGAGATCGCCGAGACGCGGGTTCGCTACGGCTACCGGCGGATTCACGTTCTGCTGCGCCGGGAAGGCTGGCGCGTGAACGCCAAGCGCGTGTGGCGGCTCTATCGCGAAATGGGCCTGCAATTGCGCAATAAAACGCCAAAGCGGCGCGCGCAGGCGAAGCTTCGCGAGGGCCGCTCCGGCGCGACCGCGGCGAACGAAGTTTGGGCGATGGACTTTGTTCACGACCAGCTTTTCGATGGCCGCAAGATCCGCGCATTGACGATTGTCGACACATTCACGAGGTTGTCGCCGGCGATCGACGTTCGACAAAACTATCGGGGCGCCGACGTCGTGGCGACGTTGGAGCGCGCGGCCGCAGACGCGGGGCTTCCGAAAACGATCCGTGTCGACAACGGCCCGGAGTTCGTCAGCAAGGAGCTGGACCTGTGGGCCTTCATCCGCGGTGTGACGCTCGACTTCTCCCGACCGGGAAAGCCGACGGACAATGCCTACATCGAGTCGTTCAACGGAAAGTTCCGAACTGAGTGCCTGAACACGAACTGGTTCCTGAGCCTCGACGAGGCACGGGAGAAATGCGAGGCTTGGCGTAGAGACTATAACGACGTTCGTCCGCATAGCTCGATCGGCGGCAAAACCCCGAGAGAGCTTCATCCGCCGCCCGGCAACCCCGGCCAGCCGAGCGGCGGATGAAGCCGGAATTTTCTAGCCTGCGTGGTCCAGCGTTGGGGGCAAGTTCAGTGATCTACCGCATGGAGTTCCGCAAGGTCTAACAACGGGGGCCGACACAGTTGGCTGCCTCTTAGGTGCACTTAGCGGCGGTAGTCGCGAGGCCGGCAATGGAGTCCACAAAGCTGCTCACTGCCAACGTCGTATTTGTCATTGTCCTGACGGTCGTCGTGCTGTTCAACGGTCGAAGCCCAATGCGGGCACCGAGGCGAATGGTTCGAAGCGATGAGGAGATGAAGATAATGGTCACCGCCAGAATGGAAGATGATTCTACCCGACAATCTGGAAACCGATTTTGCTTCCGGCTTTGATTGGTGTCCTCATCGAAGGGCGTGGCCCATGCGCATACTGGTAATCTTTGCTCATCCACTCGATGACAGCTATGCCGCCGCGCTGCGCGACTCTATTGTGGAGACGCTAAAGGCCAACGGCCACACCGTTGATCTATGCGAACTCTATAAAGAGGAGTTTGACCCCATCTTATCTGCGCACGAGCGGCGCGCTTACAAAGACACATCCGCTAATTTCCAGGCCGTGTCGGATCACGTTCAGAGGCTGCGGCAGGCGGAAGGCGTCATCTTCGTATTTCCATCTTGGTGGTATGGGATGCCCGCTATTCTGAAGGGATATTTTGATCGCGTCTGGCTCCCGGGAGTGGCTTTCGAGTTCGGTCCGCAAGCCATTAAGCCATTGCTTAGTAGCATTCGCCTATTTGGTGTTGTCACAACGGCCGGTGCGCCTGAGTGGTTCACACGCATCTATATGGGTAATCCGTCCCGAAAGGTTTTGATGCGGGGCCTCGCGCGGCTGCTGGTTACGCCGAGAGCCGAGCGGTTTTGGCTTGCGCTATATGGAATGGAGAAAGCAAATCTAGAAACGCGTTCGAGTTTCATTGAGCGGGTGAAATCGCGCGTTTCGCGCATTCTCACCTGAAGTCCCCATCCGGCAACACTGAGCTACGAATTGGACGCCATCCACATTCCCATTTTGAGATCATCGCGCCTCGTCTTGCGAAGACTACGCGCCGACGATCATCCTCATTTGTTCGCCATGGCGCATGATCGGGAAGTGACGCGCCATCTGAACGAGGGTCCGCCTCCATCAGCTGCTGAAGTTTGGCAACGCTTGGCTGCCGCATTGGGGCAATGGGGCCTTCGCGGCTACGGTATGATGGCCGTCGAGGACAATGAAGGATTTGTTGGCAGAGTCGGCTTCCACCATCCCTACGATATGCCCGAACCGCAGCTCAGCTACATTCTCTGCCGACGCGGCTGGGGCAAGGGATATGCTAGAGGCCGCGGGCCTAATGCGAGACTGGATGTTCGCCAATCACAAGCCACCACGCCTTGTCAGCCTCATCGCGCCGGACAACGTCGCGTCGGCTCACGTCGCTTCAAAGCTTGGCGCGGTTTGGGATAGGACGGTTGTTCAGATGGGAGCCGTGCAGGATGTTTGGCTCTACAAGCCCCCGCCTGAAGGAGGCGTCAACTAGAGCGTGTTCCTCTGACCCAATCAGGAGGAAAAGGCGTCACGGTGGTCTTCGAGAAACTCAGTGAGCAACCTGGGTTTTCGGCCGAGAAGCATCGGAAGATCGGGCGAGACGGCATTCTCGGCAGCGTTGTAGGCAGACGCAATGTGGGCCAGGTCGAAGGCACGCCAGTCTGGAATTCCCGTCGCGAGCAGACGGGACTCGAAGTCTTCAGGCGTGACTGGCTCATACGCGACCGCATGGCCGGCAACAGTGGCGAGCGCCGTGGCGACTTCGTCGTAGCTGTGCGCGACGGGTCCCGTCAGTGAGTATGCTTTGCCGGCATGTGCGGCGGGATTGTCGAGAACGGCCGCTGCGGCAGCACCGACATCGCTGGTGTCGACGAGCGGGAAACGGTCGCGCCCCATGGGAGCTGCGAGCCGTCCTTCGCGCCGAACCGCGTTTGAGACGCGCAGCAGATTCTGCATATAGAGATGCGGCTTAAGGAGCGTCCAGGCTGCTGAACCTTTCCGGAGTTCCTCGTCGATTTGATGATGTTCGCGCATCAACGCTATTGGAGACTGGGGGGATGCGCCGATAGCGGACACCTTGACGATATGCCGCACCTCGGCACGACGGGCGTGCGCGAGCACGCGCTGGTTCTGGGAAACTGCGTTCGGACTATCTCTGCCGGCCAGCAGCATGACGTCAACGCCCTCGAACGCTTTAGCGAGCGTCCTGTCCTCGTCAAAGCTGCCCTGCACAACCTGGACACCTTTAGGCGCGGCGAACTCGGATGGCCTTCGCACGAGTGCGCGAACCATTGCGTCGGCTACGACAAGGGCATTCATCGCTGCGCTTCCGACTTGGCCCGTTGCTCCGGTGATGAGTATCATGAATGCAATTCAACCTCTTGTTTGCCTAGTCCTTAAGGGAGACGGTTAGGAGGAATCCATGAAGGGTTACTGGCTGATTCTTGGAACCGAGATCGCCGACCAAGCGGCGCAAAAGGACTATAACCGGCTATGGGCGCCGATCGCGGAGAAATACCAGGCGCGTCTAAATCCCACAACAGTTCCGCTGTTGTTGAAGGAAGCACGCAACACTTCGCGCGTTATCATTGCGGAGTTTCCCTCATACGAGATGGCCAAAGCATGCTACGAGGATTCCGCTTATCAGGAAGCTCGGCAGTTCGCATTGCGGGCCTCGAAGCGAGACCTACTCATCTTTGAAGGAGAGATGGCATAGCCATGAACTCGATCTGATCGAATCCAGCTCGCGTAGCCCTCACCGGTGCGACCGTAGTCCTGACGATCGTTGCGCTCTTCAGCCGCGGGCAAGAAGACCGTTCGAACCGCTGGGTGGTCGCCGCATTCGCATTGATCGGGCTGCTGGTCGCCTGTCTGCCGGCCTACAGCGACCGAAAGGACTTTCTGGCGCTCGACGGAGACGCCGTTCGCTGGTTCGGCGCGGCCCTCTTCGTCACTGGCAGCGCACTCCGACTTTGGCAAGTCTTGTGCTCGGGCGTTGGTTCAGCGGCTTGGTCGCCATTCAGCCGGGACACACGTTGGTGACGACTGGCATCTGCGACGTCATTCGCCATCCGAGCTATCTGTGGTTGCTCGTCAGCACCCTTGGTTGGGGCCTGACGTTCCGCTCGGTGCTCGGCGTCGTGCTGACGGGGCGATGATCGTCCCGGCGCTCATCTCGCGGATACGTTCGTTGCGCGACATGGTCCCTGCTCCGAATCACAGAGACAGAGAATCAACAACCGATTCAGCCAGCAATGCTTTCATGTTAAGCAGCTATCTGGGCCAAGACCATGGGGAGTAGCTGAATGAGCGATTTTGGTAATAGCTTGATGACGATACTCCGCCTTAGCTATGCATTCGCGATCTTTGGGATCAATATCTATGCCGCGCTCGCCACCTATCTGAGGGCGTTGCCGCCGCTTACGCCGCCCACCACCGCGGGTCGAGCCTTCTTGGAGGCGCTAACGGCGACAAGCTTCTTTACTCCAATGCTCGCAGTGACATATCTCTCTGGCGCGTCTACGCTTCTCTTCCAACGTACAGCTCCGCTTGGCATCGTTCTGTTGGCGCCGCCGATGGTCATCATATTCTTCTTTCACATTTTCTTGACCGGAATGGTGCTGTGGGGTGCAACATGGGCGGGCATTCTTGTTGTCCTGGCTTGGGGACATCGTGACGCCTTCAAGGCATTAGTCACCTTTAGGGGGCCAGCACGCTTCTGAGCGCGAGATCGTCGAAATCCGCGTCGACGCGGCCACGCACATGTTCCAAGGCCGAGCTGGAGAGGCAGATGCCGCCCGGCTCAGCGATCCCTTCGAGCCTCGCCGCGATATTCACCCCTTCGCCGATGATATCCTCGTCCTCGATCAGGACGTCCCCGAGGTGGATGCCCATTCGGTAAACGATACGCTTCCCCTCCGGCACGTCGGCATTGCGTTCAACCATAAGCTTCTGCACGGCGATAGCGCATTCAACGGCGGCGACTACCGAAGGAAACTCCAGCAGCACCCCATCGCCCATGGTCTTGACGATGCGTCCACCATGCCCCGCAAGGATCGGCCTTGCCGCCTCCCGATGTTCCCTCACGGCCCGCGCCGTGCCAGCCTCGTCCTCGCCCATGAGCCGCGAGTAACCCGCGACGTCGACGGCGAGGATGGCGGCAAGGCGGCGGGGAGAGGTCATGATTCTGGAAGCCCAGCTTTACGCAGACCGTCGGCCTGACGCTCGCGCCACGCGAGATGGGCAGGACTATCGCTGAATCTGTTGGCTAGGAGATAATTTGCAATCGTAAAATGTGGATCGAGAGCGAGGCCAACACGCGCAGGAGCTCGCGCTTCCTCCAGCCTCCCGAGATGCGCCAATGCAATTGCGAGATGGAAATGAGATGTCGGATAGTTTCCGTTGGCCTCAATGGATCGTCGCTGCCAGGCGACCGCCTCCTCATATCGGCCAAGGTAGTCCTTTGCGTAGCCTGCTATCGCCAGCCAGACAAAGACCGACAGGTCTCTCGGACTGAGGCGGAGGGCCTCTCGGACGTGAGCCTCGGTCTCCTCGGCGCGATCGAGATGAAGCTTTTGCAGGCCGATTATCGCGTGAGCAACGGCAATATTTCGATCCAACGCCAGCGCCCGTTCGCATTCGGCGATTGCCCGCTCTATTCTGTTGGTAAGGCCAAAGACAAAGCCCATAACCCAGTGAGCCCCGGCGTGGTCAGGCGCCAGCAAAAGCGCTTTGGCTGCAGCCGCTTCGGCCGCGGCGAAACGCGCGGCCCTTTCGTGGGCGGCGAAGCCCGACACAGCAAGATGGGTATCGGCGAATGCGTTCCAGGCCAGCGCGTCGACGTTGTCAGGATCGATCGCCAAAGCGCGTTCGAAATAGGTTTGCGCTTGGACTAGGTCCTTAGGGTTTCGACCTTTGTTGATCCAGACCATGCCCTGAAAGAAGAGGTCCTTCGAGTCGGGATGAGGCGCTCGTTCCGCCCGTCGCGCCTCGGCGGTGATCAGAGCGGCGTCCAGCTGGCGCGCCAAACGGGCGACGATCTCGTCCTGCATGTCGAAGAGGTCGGCCACTGGCTTGTCAAAGCGCTCCGCCCAGAGGTGGTTGCCGATCTCAGCATCGATGAGCTGCGTGTTGACGCGCATCCGATTGCCGCTCCGCTGGACGCTGCCCTCCAGGACGTAACGAACGTTTAGCTCGCGGCCTATCTGTTTGAGATCGATCGCCTTGCCCTTGTAGGAGAAGGCAGTGTGACGGCCGATGACCAAGGAGCCGCTGATGCGCGAGAGATCGGTAGTCAGGCTCTCGGTAACGCCGTCGACGAAGTAGTCTTGCTCCGGCTCGCCGCCAAGATTGGCGAAGGGAAGAACTACAATGGAGAGGTGTGGCGGCTCCGGTTTCTCGCCGGTGGAAGCCTGGTGGACGGGGGACGAACCTTCAGAAGCTCCCACGATCGCGTAGGCCCTAATTGGCCGCGCGATGTTCTTTAGTTCCTTTACCCCGAGATCGGCGAATTCCAGTTTCAACCTATCGCGGACTTGGCGGTAAGCATCCTGGGAGAGACAAATGTGCCCCGGTCTGGCGATCCCTTCGAGTCACGTAACGATCGCGTCTACCGCATCGGCCAGGATCGCCCGGTAACAATTCATATCCCGATGGCTGTTCACCCAAAATTTGGCGAAAAAACGTTCGACGTGACCTTGGACAAGATGCTGGAACGAAAGCGCGGGATGTCGCGGACACTACTCGCTCCTCCGGTTTCGGACGCAGATATCGCTGACGTCTTTGATAGCACCGTCGTTACATAGCAGTCTTGGGAAGCGTACGTGCAGATTTTCGCGAAACGGTTTTATGGATTTGATCCGGGGAAGCAACCGTTTGTCGCGTTTGGCCTTGAAGGAAACAGAGACGCTCTTATTTCCGCCTCTGTACCTGGCGACAGGATCGTATTTGTGGGCACGCAGGGAGAACCGACTCCAAAGCGAGAGCGGGGCCGCTTGCTCGGCATCGCAGAGTTTGCTCGTGTCGCTGTGGACGTAGAGAATCTGATCGACCTGTCAACGCTTGAGCCGTATCACTTTGGGGCCAGTGGCGCTTTGGTTTGGCCAAAAGCGCTGCCAATCACGCGAGCTTGGGGGTTCGAAGAGCCTCTTCTTGAGCTAGTTGATGTCCTCAAGGAGCAACTGACTTTTGAGGCCACTATTCGCGCAGTTTTGCTGGACGACTCGGATTCAAGGGCAGTTCTTGCAATTCCAAGAGTCGAACTGCCGGTTCGCCATTTTGAAGATTTGGATCGGTTGCGTGCCCTGAACGACGCAGTTGCCCCCCACGCACCGACCACGGGGCCTGTACCAGCTCCTTGGAACGGCAATGTCAGTCGCGATCCGAATTCCGAGGCGTGGACCTACGCCATGAAGTTCGGACGCCGAGATTTGTGGAAGGTTGGCCATACCCAAGACGTCGCGCAACGGTTGCGGGAAGTAAATTTGCACGTTCCCCATGAGGAAATCGGAGAGCGATGGGTGATCGTTTTAACCCAAAGATGGCGATCATCTCAAGACGCCTACGCAATGGAGCAGCGAATTTTTAAGTCGCTTGAAGGGTTCCGCACCGAAGGTGAACGGGTCAAATGCACTGCAGCCGAGCTTGAAATCGCGTGGGCTAGATCAATTTTCCTGCCTGATCATGTCCTCAGAGATTGACATCAAAGACCGCCCTTGAACTCGCCGAGACGCAAACCGATGGGCGAGTTGCGAACCAAGCGGGTCGATCAAAAAAGCCGTAGGCTTGGCGTCCGGATTCACCCATCCCGACGAAAAGTAGTCTGTTTGTTGGTATCAAATGGCTGTGCCAAAATGGAATGCTGCGGCAACCAGTAGATATTCGCTTACCCGCCCCTAGGCCTGAATCGACCAAACGTCCCAACTTTCCCCTTCGTCCGGGGAAAATGGCAACTGTACCGTCGCCACTTATCTCCCAATATCCTTGTCGCTCAAATGGATTGAGGCATGGATGGCATTGTCCTTCTTCTCGCCTCTCAAAAGCTCCACCAACTCCTTGTTCGCTTTGTTGGCGAAGGAGTCAAAGATCACGTATGCACGTAAAATTCGGAGCCTGGCTGACCTGTGCTCCTTAGCCTCGGCTTTCACGAGGCTCATAGCTTCTTCTCTCCGATCAACTGCGGAAACGAGTTGATCATCTCTGTAGACAAAGAACCGGGTATTTTCTAGTGGCATGCAATCTCCGATTTGGGATTCCCGATCAAAAGGAACAGCCGGTTTTTGCCCGCTAGCGATGCATCAAAAACGCATAGAGGCCAATACCAAAGACCGCGGCAATAATGACGGAATGCACGAACTCCCTGGGATGATGGACCCAGTAGACGATCAAGGCAGTCAACAGCGCCGCCGTCACTAGTTGATGAGCCGTTTGGTGACGTTCCTGGTAAAGGCGTTCCTGGTATCGGCGTTCTTGGTCGCGATGATCTATCCATCGCCGCTCGTCCTCGCGCCGCTCTTTCTGACGCCGGCTTTCTGCATTCAATCTTCTGATTTCGTCTGACATCGAGTGTTCCATGTCGATCCTCCGTTTAGCTCAATCCAACTCCTTCCTTTCACGTCGCTGCGTCAGGAGGTGTTTGCCTCACCAATAAGCCCCGCGGAATTGAGGATGCGATAGACGGAGGCTCGGCCTATGCCGGTTGACCGAGCAATGGAGGTCGGTCGCTCGTGGGCCTTGAATTTGGCGATCACCTCGGCGCTCTTCGCCCTCGCCGTAGGCGCTCTTCCCTTGTATTTCCCCTCTGCCTTTGCCTTGGCGATCCCCTCACGCTGTCGTTCCAGCATCACCTCTCGCTCAAACTGAGCGACAGAGGCGAACAGGTTCAATGTGAGCCGAGATGTTGCCGAGCCGGTGTCGAGGTGCAGATCAAGGATCCGAACTGAAGCCCCTTTTTCTGCCGTTGTTTTCTCGATGCCCAAGAAGTCGGCCATCGAGCGAGCTAGGCGATCTAATTTGGTGACGACCAGGGCGTCCCCTTCGCGGATGAAATCCAAAGCAGCTTCGAGTTGTGCTCGCTTCCCTACGGATGAGACCTGCTCGCTGAAAATTTTCTTGCAGCCGGATTTCTTGAGAGCGGCGACCTGCGTCTCCAGCCCTGCGACCTGATCAGCGGTTGAGGTTCGTGCGTAGCCGACAAGCATTCTGCCCCCGGTGTGTCATTAACGTCAACGATATTATGAGACAATATGTCCAAAATGTCAATACCCATTCTAGTGGGACGACTTCTCCGAACGTTGAGGATGACTCACATGGGCGGGGTCCAAAGAGACGGCGGGCGTAAACCGCGTTCTTGCGTCAACATCCCTTCTCCGCAAAATGTCAGGATAGGGTCATCTAGGCTTTCGCAATATCCTTGTCACTCAAATGGATCGGGGCACCGACGGCGGTGTGCTTTCGCGTGACGACCCTCGGGCATGCAACGGGCAACGAGAACCCGAATCTGTCAACTGTTTGGCTACGTCGCTACCTTCGAGCGTAAACGCTAGAGCGCATCGCATGCCAATGGATGATAGAGTAAAACTGGTGGGGCTCTTCGCGACCTGACGCCAAATGCTCCGTTGGAAGGGTCGGAGGCAAAGCCAGTGCAAAACCGTCTAGACGTGCTGAACAGTTGTCGGGTTGCCGGCACCAACGTATTTGTGGTCGGTTGTTTGGATGAGAGAATCACATTCTATGCTCAGCAGGTCCGAGCACTCAACGTCATAGACGCGCTTCTCGGCATGGGGGGGCTCCCACCAAAGAGGGCGCGCGTTGCTGTTGTTGGTGGCGGTGCCGCAGGCATAACTGCCGCCTCGGCGCTTGCACTCTGCGGACCGGGCTTGGGAGATATTCACCTCTATGAGACCAAGCCCAATTTGCTTCACTTGCAGCGTTCCTCCAATCGATATCTTCATCCTCATTTATACGATTGGCCGCACGAAAGTGACACTCCAGGGTGTGGAACGCTGAATACCCGCGCGAATTTGCCTTTCTTGAGTTGGAGCGCCGGAAGGGCAGGCATGATAGCCGTTGAACTAACTGAGGAATACTACGCGATCGCCAAGGCCACAGGGCTACGGCCAATATTGAGCCGGCGAGTGGAGCACATCGAGGTCGGTCGGGCAGGACTGCTTCGCCTCGCTGTGCAGGGCGAGGCAGAACACCAAGAGTACAATGCGGTTATTTTGACTATCGGTTTCGGTTACGAAAAACTCATGACTGAATCCTCGGGCGCGAACAAGTCCTATTGGAGCGAGACGTTTGCGCCCGGGCCTATCGTAGCGCCCGGCTGTAATCATACCCTCTTCGTCTCTGGCAATGGCGATGGCGGCTTGGTCGAATTCATCTGCGCCGCCTATCAAGTTCCGCAAAGCGAAGTGTGCGAGCTGCTCACCAGCCTCCCCGACATTGCTCCGATCAAAGACAGATTGATGAAGATAGAAGCTTGCGCAGTTAGAAGAGACGACTTCGACGTCTTTGCCGCTTACGATCAAGAGATCTGGCAACAAAATCTAATCGACAATGCCCTACGTCAGATCATTCACACGAAGCTGAGACGAGACGCGACCATCATTCTTCATACCAACCACAACCATCTCTTCAATACCAAATCGTCAATGCTGAACAGGTTTGCGGCCTTCCTTGCAATTAAGGTAAGTGCCGAATCCGAACGTCGAATAGAGGTACGGAAGGGATGTAATATAGACACCGGACCCCAACCCGAGGGTTGGGTGGAGTTAAAAGGCCGCCGATTTAGACCATTCTTGCAGACCTTACGTTTCGGTCCTGACAGGAAAACAAACCGAAAACCGTTCGAATTCTTCATGACTGCTCTGGAACAGCAGAGGCGCAGTAATGCCGCACTGGCTTCAGCCCGATCGTTCGATGGACGTCTTGCGACGCCAGGTTTCACCGCTGGGGCGGAACACCGATTCAATGTCGGCTCGTCGTGGTCCGCTACGTCAAACAAGTCGTCTACCGATGCGCCACTGCATGACATTGATCGAACCAGTCGCGAGTTGCTTGAGGCCTTGTTCTCGTCGGTAGAACGTCCGCAAAACTCACCATTTTTTTTATGCAGAGGCCTTTTCCCATTCCAAAGGCGACCTCTTCGCGCACGGACGCGGAAATTTGCGGTGCTAACGCGGCAATCCAATTTAATAAAATTGAGCCAAACGGAATTCACACGGCTCTTACGACTGCTCGACAAAAATGTCTCGGTATTTGTTGTCGTCGGCTTGTCGCCCATTGCGGCAAAACCCGCGCTGTTTTGCTCGTTACACACCTTGATGCGCTCATCCTTGGGACAGCGAGCCGTAGCCGATTCTCAGGCAGGCCGTTCTCGAGATCTAGAATTTGTAATTGGGGAGCCTTTCAAGCCGATCGGCCAAGGTGGGGATCCTTTCGAGTCGATCGGCGAAGGTGCTCGCGTATTTCACTTGGCGCTGATAGCCGAGAGCGACAAATCGCCCGCAACTCCGCGATTCCTTCTTACGCCCCGGCAACGTACAGGGCTGTATGATGTTTCCTTCCAAACGCTTTATACCAATCCGGGTCAGGCCGCTCATGCGCAGCTTAGCGCCAAAGAGTATCATATGCGGCCTCGCCGCGAAATGAAGCCTATACAGCTTTCGAGGCCATTGCGGAATATTTTCGAAGAGATGTCGGATCACGCTATGGCGGGTGGGATAGAACAGGCTCACATAAACGCGATTCTTGCGTCGGAGTGTGGGCAACCCAATGTCTCGAGGAAGAACCTCATTCACTTTGCTAGAATTATGGACGCCTACATGAGAGGCATCCTTCCTCGATATTTTCCGGATTTCAACAAGGAAAATATGGGCATGTGGCGCCCATTGGTGGACTTGCACCCCCGCGCGATCGAAATGCTTTCTGTGGTGGCACTCCATCCCGGGTCGAGAGACCAGATCGCAGAGAACGACGCGACTTTCGCTTTGACGCTAATGCCGATCGTCGCGCTGTCGGACCACACGCGCCTTGCGAATCAAGCCCACGACGCCCTGCGTGAGATAGAACTATCGAAATTCCCGAGTTACCGGTACAGACGCCACGTCTGGTGGGCACGTGCCCAGGCTGACCACCGAGAAGCTACTGACCCCCTTTTGGAGTTGCTCACGGTCGCGGAAGAGTCCGATTACCTACGAAGCTACGGTTGGAAGCTAGCAAACATCAAGGGAATCATCGAGCGTAGGCTGAATAGTCCAACAGCAATGGACAATGTAATCCTTAAGCTTTACCAACGCATGGGTGAACTGCTTATCCCCTAATTGCCCTTTTCTGCTTCGCGAGCGCAACGGATGAGCGCCTCTATCCTCTGTCGCAGCGTGGGACCGATCGCTTTAATTTGCAAAGCAGGTGACCGCTTACAACGTCTTGGGCAAGTACCAAAGCGTGACCCGCGGAAGGGAGAGATCGATGGATCGCCTGGAACACTTGGAGATTGACCTTCTTGACATCAGCTCAGTACCCTATCGACTCTCGTTCCGAAGCACGCCTTCTACGCCTACGCTTGACAAGTACGTTAATCGCGGCGACCCGAAAAGTGGGAAACCCTTCGCGTCGGGAGACCTAAAGCCCGCTCGCGTCGGATTTGTCAGGATCAACAACAGCGAGATTGATTGTGTACCCATGACGTGGGCTCAGCACCTGTGGACCAATTTAGATGAAGTCCGCAGCGGTCTTCCCGAAGACGAGCAACTCCACGTACTTGTCGCCTCGGTGCTGGTAGAGACCGCTGACAGTATGTTTCCATTGGCTCTTCGTTCAAAAAACGTAACGACGTACCCAGAACATTGGCATGTCAGCGCCGCCGGGTACGTCGACTTGGCGATGGCTCAAAGATCGCGGAGCCTCCTGCACACAATTTTTACCGAGTTGGAAGAGGAGATCAACGTTTCCGCTCGACATGTTCTGTTCGCCGAGCAACTGGGTCTTTTCAGGCAAACGCGACCCAATACAGCAATCGTTGAAGCGTCCTTTCACGCGAAGTCAAGGCTTGGGAGCGATGAAATCTTGTCGCGCGCGCAAAGCGCTATCGACACATATGAGGGAAAGATTCATTTGTTCTCGCGGGATTCGATTCTCAGGATGCTTGAAACGGAACCTTTCGTCCCGACCGCGAAGGCTACGGCTCTACTCACATTCGGATGTTCCGCAGGGGCGACAATGAGGTCGGCGGCGCGGGGGTAATGTGGCGCTGCGAGCCGCTTGTGAATTCGTCTTAGTTCTCGAACCGCCTGGTTTTAAATCTCCTCAACCTTCGCGTAGAAACGCTCTGTGTCTATGCGGTCCCTGCATCGCATCCGGCCCAGCCTGGCGAATTGAAAGTGGCCATGGGCAATGTCCGAACCCCAACTGAAACTCTTCGGGAACAAGTCGCTCATGGTGGGTGCGTTAACGCTATCGGGAGCTGCGTTTTTAGCTGACTGCTACTACCGCCGAGCATGTTTGGCGGGGTCAGTGCCCGAGAGTTTCTTAAACTGAGACAGTCGGCCGCGCGTTATTGCCGTTGACAGTATGATCAGGCATAAAGGACCGTTTGCCGCGCTGCTTGAGGTCCGGAGGTGGCGGATTTCGACGCGCGATCCAAATCGGTCGGCACCGCCGCACAATCGGCGAGGAGGATTCTGCCATGCCACTTCGAAAGCTTAATGTTCGCGATCTCAAATCAATCGGTTGCGATCACGGTGCTCCGATCAAGTGGGAAATGGCTGATGTCGGCCGCTATCTCGGGAGCGAGACGATCGGCCTGGTCGTCCAGACCGTGCGCCCAGGGTGTCAGTAGTCTCGACGGCATCGCCACCTTTTTCAAGAAGAGATTCTTGTGATCCGTCGAGAAGCGGCACGTTGATCCACGGCAAAAAGCGAATCCCCGCAGGTGACTGCGTTTGCTATTTGGCCGGAGATGCAGAGGCGCACACGTTCCAGAATACGGGTCGGGCTGACGATTGGTAGGGCATTTGGCAACCGCGTTCCTCACGAGGTCTGCATTTATCCCGATTAAGGTGTGGCGTACGTCGAAGGCTTGACGCGAGGTTCCCTTGGACCAAGTCATTCCTAGCGAATGGACAGAGGAGCGGCGGAAGCGTTAGCGCATAATCAGCTCAATAGCACAGACTTCACCTATCGAAGGAATGCGTTGGCGATCACCTCTCTAGACCATGCGTGGTTTGCTGGGCCGTGTGGACTCCTCCCCGCTTTACTTGTCGGCAAAGATTCGAACCCCGCCGAGAACATTCTGCTGAACGAGGTCAACGAAGCGGGCGTAGGACCTATAGAAGGCGTCGTGACCCGAGGGCGTACCTGCACGCTCCGCTTCGTCGCGAAGTTTGCGATACATAGCAAGGCGGTCCTTCAGAATGATCGCCCACTCGGCGGTAAGATCGACGACCGACCGGACGTGGAATCCGAGGCTGGTCAGAAGATGGCGATAGGAGCTGGGGCTTTCGAGCGCTTGGACAGCCTGGCCTTCCCAGAGGAGGTCCTTGTCCTCCTCGTCTAGCGGTTGGTGCGCGACCCATTCGGCGAGGGCGAGCCGACCGCCCCTCTTCAGAACGCGGAAGGCCTGGCCGAGCGCCCGCCGGCGATCGGGAATATGAAGCAATGCCTCCTGGCTCACGACGGCATCCACGCCTTCCGTATCAACCGGCGCCGCCATCACGTTACCTTCAACGATCCGAACCGATTCCTGTAGGCCCACAAGCGAGGTCAATTTCTGGGCGCCCGAAACCCGAGCAGGCGTAAGCTTGATGCCAAGGACCTTCGCGCCGTATCGATGCGCGAAGTATCGCGCCGGGCCTCCAAGCCCAGCACAGAAATCAGCAACGCACGTTCCTTTGGCGATAGCGGCTCCCTTGGCGAGTTCATCGTTCGCGGCTACCCCGCCGTAGTGGTCCTGGTCATGCGAAAACAACTCTTCTGGCCGGAGGCCCGCAAGGTCACCCCGGCTCGCCATTAGCTTCGTCAGCCGGGATGGCGAGAAGAACGGCTTGCCGGTATGGGCGAGCGCACTCGCGACGGGCTGGATTGGATAAAGGGTTCGGTCGCTGTCGGATCGAAGACGACAGGCACGATACATCCTCGACGACATGTAAATCTGGGGCGATTTCTATTTCGCGGTACCCATCCAGACCACTGCGTCTGTTCGATAGCGCGTAACTTTATGAACGAACAACTCTCAAGTTAGTCTTAGGGCTCATCGGTAAACGGTAATCCCAATTGCTCGGCGATTCGAACCAGTTTCAGCTCTAGCCGATCTGGACGCAATATGATGTCGAGGCGAACCTTCAGTTTTTCGAAATAGACGGAACGCGGCTGATCGAGTTTCATGAAACCAAAGAACGAGAACGGAATCTCAGTTGCTTCGTCTGAGGTTTGCTCCGCGAGCACATCGCCGATGCCTCGTTCCAGATCGGCGATCGAGCTTCGATCGGACACGGCGATGCCGGTTTGAAGGAGTACCAGGCCCTCTTCAAAGCCTCCGGATTTCTCCTTCTTCTGATCAGCCGCCTCCCTGATCGCCTCAAGCGAGACCCCCTCCGCCTTCGCTATGGCGCGAAATACCTCAAATAGATCGGCCAGTTCCTCCGCTTTCTGGGCAGACTCTGTTGCCTCCCTCACCTCAAGGGCTTCCTCGAACAGTTTGCTGATCAGAAAACCCTTTCGGAGATTTCCGGTGATCCTTCGCGTGATCTCGACTTCATGTCTCGCAGCGATCTTCGCGGGGATCTTGTCCCGAACAAGCTTACCCAGGTTCACGGCCCGGCGAACCCGAGAATGTTCTTTCTCCGTGGGAGTGACAATCGCGCAGCCCATCTTGCGCAACTGATAATATGCGTGCGCCAATGTCGACCCGTACAGGATGATTGGCACATCGGCAGATTTCGCTGCGGTGCCGACAGCCACGATAAATTTCGTATCGCGCATTAGTTCGAGTGCGGTCGGACGAAGCGCTACCGCCTGTCGCGTTCGAGGGCCATCAAATGCAATGAACTTTTCGAGGGATGCGTGGTCCGAGACCAGGAGAACGCGGTAAGCGGTCCGATCGGTATTGCGATCGGCGGCATGGGCTTCGGTCCAATACCAGGGTATGTTAAAAAGTGTCCCGTCCGTCTCGACGCAGCCGACGAACCACATGATATGGCACGCGCGACCCAAACGCTCGGCGATCATCGTTGATCGGGCTGCGAGGTCCTTGGCTTCCGTCGACCCTATGCTGTTGCCGCGCGCTAGTTCGTTCTTGACGCGGACATACTCCCAACTGCCATCGGATCTCGAAATCAGCATGTCCGATTTATAGTCGGGATAACCCGTGGCGACACCGGTCGGCACATGCACCTCCCAGATGTCGTACGGGCAATACTGAAGCGCGTCGGGCAATCCCCACAGCGAGTTGATCTCGACGATTGGATTTCCCGGCTCGGCACGGGTCCAAGCACTTGCGCGGGCCGCAATGAAACGGTGGGCCACGAACGCGATGTCGTTGCCATCATGATCCTTGGATAGCGTTCCTGCTGTCTCCACGCACCAGCGGGCAGCAGCCTCCGGAGTCAGACACTCGGTTCTGGGTAGAAAGAGTAATTTCTCTCCGCCCGCCCGGACACTTGTCCGAACAATGATGCCAGCCGAACCGATGAGCGTTCGAAAGTCGTCCTCAAGCGCCTCGAGCCTCGCAGCGCTAGCCTGTGCGGGAAGTTCCGCCAAAGGCACGAAAAACAAGGTCGGCTTATGGGCGGCATCTGGCTCCCACAACTCCTCTAAAACCTTCAGCTTGTCCCATGCCTTGAGCCCACTCGCATCTGTAAGTTTGAGGTAATGTCCGCTGTTGCGGGCAGGTCGGATTGCGGGAGAAATGCGTACTTGGAACGGGTTCACGCCATAAATGTCCTCATCCTCCTCATCGACCTGCACAAGGTAAAATTGCCGATTGTCAGTGATCCACTCGCAGTTAAGCCGCTGCGACTGGCCGAGCAACAATTCGTTGTTCAGCCATGCACCAATTGATCCGAACAGGCGTTCTCGGGCCAGCCCTGAACGTATCAAGAGAGGTTCGTTGGGATCGGCAGCCTGATCGCGCTGACTATTCAATCTCTGGCGGGATGTCGACCCGACGCCGTCTACCGTGCTGATTTCCCAATGATCGCGGGTTTTCGAGATCCGCTGGAGGTTGCCGAACTCCCCTCGGGAAGCAGGCCGGACATAGCGCTGGATCATAAGCCCGGCTGCTCGGCCTTCGGCTGACTTGATCACGCTCCGCGCCTCAGCATTGAGGCGTTCGATGGCGTCATCACCGAGAGTCTCCATCTGGACACTGCGATACGTTCCGCGATCCCAGATGCTTTCGCCAACGACACTCGACCTTATGATCAAACCGGAATGGGACGACGCGAGAGCCAAGATGCGGTTAGTGCAAGCGTCACCGAGAACTGATGACAAACATGAAGTGGCGTCGGTGCTTGCGACGATCGACGACGGCACGAGCGCGAATGGCGGCGTCCACCCACGAGGAACGGCGAGGGAGGTTGCGCCCTTGACGCCGTATACGTTCTTCAGCGCACCGACATCAAGCCAATCGATCCGGGCCATCTCATCAGAGAAAATCAAGCCCTTCACTTTTTCTCCAGCGTACCGAATACGGCGTTCGCGACATTAGAAAGAAGACCACTCACGCCATCAGAGAAGTAGCCGACGAGAAAGGCGAGCGCGGCGGTGCTCGGCATAGCGGCCGACTCTTCAGTCGGATGCGTAGCGAATAGACCGGCCCCAAACAGCGTCATCACGACGCAGGCATAGACGCCACCGATGACCGGCACCATCAGGCGCCAATAGCGACGGTCACGATGCCACTTGCCCTTGGCTGCCGAGTGGATGAGCCATTTCATCGAGAAGGTCACGCCGCCGACCCAGCCGACGAAAAAGATGGCGAGAAGTCGGAAGCTGATCCAAAGTTGTAGATTGCCGAAGCCGAAGCTAACCGGCTGACCGGCCAAACCTAAGCACACGCCATCCAAAAGGAGCGCGACAATCAGCATCCCGATCAGAGCACAGGCCTCGGTTTTCATGAGCCGCCGGGCCTCGTCGGGATAACGGGACTCCCAATCCCACGGCTTCCTCCCGTCGGTATAGTCGTGGTCGCCACCGACCGGCGGCTTCATAGGCGATGCCGATTCCGACATCGCAGTCTTGTGGGACTGCGCTTTCGCGCCTAGATCAGGGGTCTCGCCGTCAGCAGCCACGCCCTGCGACGCTCTCAAGTGAACGGAAGGTCCTGATCGTCTGACCGACGTAATGCACGTGGGGATATCGCCGGTAATCCCAGGCGTCGCCGACATCTGCGAGCGCGCCAACGACCCGGCGGAAGAACTGCGATCCAGTTGATTCGACGTCTTGCGCGATGATTGTCGCATCGCCTGACCCGGCGATCAGATAAGAGCGCTCGACGGCGAGAGTGCGATAGGCGTCGTAGTTTTCGTTGGCAGCCCATTCAAGATCCGACAGTGACCGCGCCTTTTTGGTAAAGGCCTCGAAGCTGAAGCAGGGGCGGATCAGAATATGGATATGAGCATGATCGAGCCCGCAACCGATCAATGTTCCCGTGCTGAACGGCCCATGCTCAAACCAGATAATCTCGTTCGCGCGCAAGCCTAGGTGAAGCCGCACGTCTTGCAAGAGCCCCACAGGTCGCCGACCATGCAATTCGGCCCAGACTCGGAAGTTCAGGACCGGATCACGTGGAATTAGAAGCAGCCAGTTCGGCACAATGGCACCGAGCGTCGGCGCCACAAGCCACTCCGCGCGAGCGAGCAGCGGACAATCATGCTCAGCAGAAGCTCGTCCTCTTAGCAGCGCCTCAAAGCGTCGCGTTCTGGTGACAATCTCAAGCGTCAACGCCATCTCCAATTGACGGTTATTATCTTTAACATAATGGGGGTCGCTGCGGAAGCGATAAGGCTTGAGCAACACGAGGGGCTCGGCCTATCGCAGGCCGCCGGCCAGAGACACGACGGCTGCTTCGGAGCACACCTCTTGACGTTCGGAGTGTCCGGGTTGGGCGCAGAGCGGCCCCACTGCGATCAGCGCTTTACGTCCGCTTCCGGCCGAAGCGGAAGCTGCCTGAAGCGGTATGCGGCGTGGTAGTTCGTTCTATGCAGCCGACCTCTCAAGCAAAGTTCGATTTCTCAGGAAGGGCAACCGTCGGTCTGTCCGTCCCTGACATAAATCAGAGGAATGTCGAGCAAATCGGCCCACGCGACCGACGCCTTGATTGCCGCTTCGGGAGTGTCGAGACCGCGGGAAGCGAAGGACGCATCAATTGTCCCCCTGCACGCTCTGCCGCTGATAGCGAAACGGCTGCCATCCTTCTCAATCAAAATCCATTCCGTGCCATTGGGGGCCGTCCCGCCAAACAGGTTTCGAACTTCCACTGCGATCTCTCCCATTACGTTTTCAGCCGACACGCTAGAGGAACCGGATGACGACACGACGAAGGGAATGCGACGGTCCCGGGCCAATGGGGGCAGTCACGCGGTTATTTGAGGGTCATTCAGCGGCCGTTGCTGGCTCGACCAAGTGAGGGCCGTCATTTCGCCAATTCCCCACCGCCTTCCCGACAGGCCACAGCTTCATCTTGTCCGAAGGATAGGGCCGCAACAGCGCCTTGAGTTCTGCCAGTGTCGCAGAAGTCTTGTCCAGCCATGCCGGCCAATCGTCTTCCGCGAGAATGACCGGCATACGGCCGTGAAGGGGATCAATCAGTTCATTCGGCGGGCAAGTCGTGACCGTGCAACTGCGGATGATTTCGCCGTTGTCTCTGGACCTCCATTCGTCCCACAGACCGGCTAGGACAGTGAGGCCACTGTCCGCTCTCGCAATCGCGAAGGGCTGCTTATCGCCACCCTTCCGCTTCCGCCACTCGTAAAAACCATCTGATACAACTAGGCAACGCTGAGCGGAACGCCACGCGCCTCTAAATGCTGGCGTGGCGTCAATGGTCTCAGAGCGCGCGTTGAAGGTCGTGAATGAAAACTTTGAGTCTCTGGCCCCTGACGGGATCAAGCCCCACCGCATCTTCTCCGAGAGCCGGACGCCCGTTGATGGATCGCGTAGGACGACAAGGACGTCTTGCGTGGGCGCAATGTTCCATGAAGGCATGAGGTTTGGTGCTGCGATGTCGTCCAAGCGCAGCTTGATCTTTATGTCGCTCCAATCGTTTGTGAGCCGGAGACGTCCACACATAGGCGATACTACCCTTTCTCCCCGCAAAATAGTCGGCGTGCAAAGCGCGGCGAGGCCGCTTCGCGGAGCGTCCTTTTCTCTTGAATCGATGCGCCGATTATCGCGATAAAGTCGTTGCAGGGTCAGCTTTTCGCCAGGGATCGGCCATCCTCAGACTATGTCACAGCGATGCGAACAAAGCAAGAACTAATGCTCGCTGTAGAAGCCGCCGTCCAGGCGGTTCTCCTTGTCATGCGTGACGCCCCGGCTTGAGCCGCTCGACGGCGAAGGCGCCTGCAAGGGCTAAGACGCTCCGACGAACGGCGTCTGAACGGCCTCGGCTTTCCGTTGCATTAATGCAAGGCGACACTATCTATTGGAGAGATGAATTTTGGAGTGTTAAATGCTGGCCCCAAAGTATGGACGGCCTGCAACGAAGAGGAACTATCCGTTAAAGCGATTTATGCTCATCGTTAGTAGGAATGGCATTGAAGTTGGACGAAAGGTCGTTGAAGCCCGTTGTGAACCCGATGCATCGGGAGAGATTTATCGCTTCGTAGGACAGCTTCGCATCGGTCTCTTCGAGCCCGGCATCACCCATCGAATTGAGGAACTAGGCGCGCCGAGTCCCCGCTAAGGCGAGGAACGGGCCTTGCAGCAGCCTTACCGCCAAAGCGCGCGCAGGTGTGTCTTTCAGACGGTCGAGGCGTTGATGCCCCAGCTCCGGCCGGCTTTTTCTGGGATTCGTGCTATTCTGCACGATGCGAGGGTGCGCTATGAGCGAGACCCGGAAAATCGCGGCGATCCTGGTCACGGACATCGTGGGTTTCAGCCGTCTCGCAGGAGCGGACGAGGATCAAATCCTTGCGCGGCTGCGGACGCTCCGCAGCGACCTGATCGACCCCACCATTTCCGTGCATCACGGGCGCATCGTGAAGCGCACCGGCGACGGTATTATCGCTGAGTTCCGCAGCGCGGTTGAAGCGGTCCATTGCGCCATCGAGGTCCAGAGTGGCCTCGTCGAGCGCAACGCCGGTCTGCCACCCGAACGTCGCATCGAGTTCAGGATTGGCATCCATCTGGGTGACGTCGTCGAGGAGAGCGACGGCGATCTGATGGGCGACGGCGTCAACATCGCCGCGCGGTTGGAGGGAATCGCAGAGCCGGGCGGCGTGTGTCTCTCGGAAGACGCCTATCGGCTGGTGAGCGAAAAGTTGAAGCATGAGTTCGTCGAACTCGGCAAGAAGGCGCTCAAGAACATCGCGAGACCGATTGGGGTTTATGCACTCAAATCCCGGATCGTAGCGCCCGCCCACCCCGCCTTCTCGCCGAATCCACCTGGGCCGCCGAGCCTCTCCTTCGTGGTCCTACCCTTTGCCAATTTAAGCAACGATCCCGACCAAGACTATTTCGTTGATAGCGTGACCGAGAGCCTGACTACTGATCTGTCGCGCATCATCGGCTCCTTCGTGATCGGGCGAAGCACGGCCTTCACCTATAAGGGCAAGAACGTCGATCTGAAGCAAATCGGCCGCGAATTGAATGTGCGGTACATTCTGGAGGGAAGCATACAGCGCAGTGGCAATCGAATGCGCGTCAACGTTCAGCTAATTGACGCCGAGAGCGGTAATCACCTATGGGCGGACCGGTTCGAGAAGCCGTTGGCCGACCTCTTCGACATGCACGACGAAATTGTTGGGCGTCTTGCGCATGCGCTTACTGCGCGGCTCATAGTCGCCGAGGCTCGGCGCACAGAGCGAGCGCCAGACCCCGATTCGATGGACCTCAGCCATCAGGGCTGGGCTTGTTTGTTTAAGGGCTCCGCGCCACACAATCTAGCGACGGCTCGTCCCTTGTTTGAGCGTGCCCTGGCACTCGATTCCGCCAACGTCCCCGCGCTAGTCGGCGTCGCTTTCGTGGATATGAATGCCGCGCTAAGGTACCCTGACGATCAAACCGCGCGATTTGCCGCCGCTGAAGAAGCTCTGACCAGGGCGTTGTCTCTCGCTCCCGATGGCGCGGCTGCCCATTACAGTCTGGGCGTCGTCCAACTCTATACAAACCGCGCGGCTCAGGGCATCAGGGAATGCGAGTGGGCGTTGGAACTGGATCCAAATCTGGTTGAGGCGCACGCAGCAATAGGTTTCGTCAAGATTCTGCTCGGCCGGGCCGAGGATACCGAGGCTCACATCCGGCAGGCGCTCCGTCTGAGCCCCCGCGATGCGAGTGTCTCCGATTGGTATCGGGCCGCCGGGCTTGCTAAATTGTACCTAAGCGAGGAGGAGGAAGCGATAGCTAGGCTGCGCAGCTCCGTTGAAACTAACCCTAATATTCCGCTCACACATTTCTTGCTGGCGGCCGCTTTGGTGCGTCTCGGACGGCTCCCTGAAGCGCGGTCCGAGGCTCAGGCAGGACTTGCAATCGACCCGACTTTCACAATCTCCCGATTTCGCGCCGGGGCATTGAGCGACAATCCTCGTTACCTCGCTCAGCGCGAGTGTGTCATCGAAGACTTCCGCAAAACCGGACTTCCGGAAAAATAGCCGCTACCCGCCGCCCAGCACGAGGTAAATGGCGGCTTTCCACGCCTGAAGCGGAAGCTGCCCGAGGCGGCATGGCATGAGCATCCCACCCCGACAGGCCACCTACGCTCGATAGAGCCGTCGCCGTTGCTGGCTCGTCAAGGGCAACCGTCGGTCTATCAATCCCTGACGTAGATCAGAGGAATGTCGAGCAAATCGGCCCACACGACTGACGCCTTGATTGCCGCTTCGGGTGTGTCGAGCCCGCGGGAAGCGAAGGACGCATCAATCGTCCCCCTGCACGCCTTGCCGCTGACGGTGAAGCGGTCGTCTTCCTTTTCGATCAAAACACACGCCGAGCCTTTGGGACTCGTCTCACCAAACAAGTTACAACTTCCACTGCCGCCTCTCCCATCACACCCTCAACGGAAACCCTAGAGGAGCCGGATGACAACACGACGAAGGGAATGGCGACTCAACTGGCCCCAACCGTTTTTAGCTCCCGATCTGGATACAATAGAATCCTCGACTTGGGCAATTTGCTGAGGTAGGTCATCCAAAACGCGCTGATGGATATAGCCACGGTCTTTGTGGGTGTATCATGCTCGCGAAAACCGCGGTTGCGCCCCACTGCCTGATTGATCTGGTCTTGGTAGAAATCCTGAATGGTCGTTTCCGACTGGAGCCATTGGCCAAGGATATTCAGTTCCGCATACTTTTCAGGCGCGAGGTACCTAAGAATTACGTAGATGTTCTTGTTTTCCAGCTCATTCAATCCCTTCATTTTCTGAAAATTCAGGACCTCCGATATTTCATCGTCGACTCCGTCCGCGATCACAAGGGCATTCGGATCGTTGGAAATACTTTCTTCCGCAAGCTGCGAAACTCTGGGCTTGTCCTCACTGTCCTTCCTCGCTCTGTGATCAGTTCTCAACGGAATCTTGATCGGGAAAACGCCGGCGATTTCGTCAAGATCTAACCAGTGAAAGGAGGGTTCATTCTCATAGATGGCCTTGATGACCTTTGAGACAATCTCCTCGGTCGTTAAAAACGTTGGATAGGCAGTCATTTCTGAGAGCCACTCCTTTCGACCGACGTAGTACTGCTTGCCATCTTGCCCTTTGTAAAGAGCCCGATCGCTGTTTTCCTTCCCAAATGGAAATCTCACGTAGTCGACATCTAGAGCGTGAAGTTTCTTCAAATCAACAACCATCAACTCATTAAATTCCTCAAAGCTGATCGCTTCGGGGAAGTCTGCCGAGTTCCGAAGGCTCCAATACACTTCTACCCTCTCGGCTCTCCGTTGGTTTTTCCAATCGGGAAAATCGTCTTGCTGCTTCGAAATGAAGTCATATTTTGATGCCGACCAGTGATGGAGGAAGAGGTCCACCTCGGGATCGTCGAAAACGACTTCCTTGATGGCAAAACGATAGGATAGTTTATTCTCTGTCGCGGAATCGCAATCGGGATGGAACTCGGGGTGATGCCAAGCACGGTTGTACGAGGAGTAATGCCAGCAAGAGGCCACCGCGTGAGTCATAAGAAGAATCGTTGTCCCGCAATCGAAAGCCCCGTGCGTTTGCCACAGTTGCTTGCGCCTCCTCTCGTCCCGATATGGGTTACCAACAATGGCGCCGTCGCCATCCTTCTCAATCAAAAGCCAGAAGTCCCCCTTCGGAGCCGTGTCGGTGGCAAGGTGTCGAACTTCCATCGCCGTTTCTCCCCTCAACCTTGGATGCCGATTGAGGGGTCGACCTCTGCGCCGATTCACATTCTTGGACGCGAAGGCTAAGAACGCTGATACGGCTAAGAAGGCTTCAGCGAAGTTGGCTTCGGCTCGCGGCTGAGAATGCTTGCGAAGCTCTATGGCCATGACGGGCAAAGGCACCTGAGAAATGCCACACCCCCCCGAACTCACTGGCGCTATCAAGACGCCGATCGAGGGCAATCCTCATCTAAGTACGTCATTTGCCGCGCGCCACCAATCATTTGAAGCATGGGAGGCGATCTAACCGGACGCAATCCCTATTGCAGTAGCATCAAGCTTGAACCCCGAATCCCGCAATCTCTGTACCAATTTAGGCACTGCTTCGCGAACGTGATTATTAAACGGTATCACTATCACGCCCCCCATATTCGACGGCATTTCGACGTAACCCTTTTGCAGGATCGCGCATCGTTTCCGCGTCAACGACGCCAGTAACATACCCATTTCCATGATGACGTTTTGTCGAGCACGGGGCTTCGCGTCCTCCGGTTTCTCAGTCTTGAGATATCCCATGTCATCCGGGGTCACGAGGACAATACCGAACGCGCTTCGTGCTGTTTTTCCAATCTGCCGCTCAAGCGCCTCAATCAATGTATCGCCACCACCGCCAGTTACTTGAAGTATGAATGGCTCCAAGCCCAAACGCCTAAGAATTAATTCTAACTGGTCACGCGCTTCTTCATCTCGTCCGTGAACCACAAATATCTGGCTGTCGTTGTTCATCGGCACCGCTATGCCGGCATCACTCAAGGCAGCGACCACTTTACCGCTCAAAGCATCTTTTTGCGGTTTAGGTCCATCAAACCAAATAGTTCCTTTAGTTTGAGACCAAAGCACGCCAGCTCGATCGCGACATTTAAATTTGTGAACGCCATTAGGCTGCTCTTCCCACTCGCCATCGAGGCCAAGCAAGAGGAGCTTATCCTTGAGCTCCTGATGAGTTCCGTGGAATTTGTCGCCCATTTGGGAAGTATGGCGAAAGACGGAAACTGTCGCAATGATGGTTTTATTGCCGCCAAATTGCCCGCGTCTTGAGCCACAAGGAGATCCCTCGGAGACCGACCTCAGGCGGCAAGGGATGGTCCCACGACCCATAAGGGCGAGAGGACGACGACACCGGAGTCCCTAGGCACAGGTTGGCGGCGATTTCATCCGCCTTGTGAAGCAGTCCGCTAGCTGTGAACACAAGTCTCATCAAGTTCGATGTGACAGCGAAGTCCGTCGTCCTTGCGATGGGATTACAATTTTCTCCGTCAAAGACTCCACATATCGGTCAATCAATCGTCGCGCCGTCGGATAAGGATGTTTGAAGTGATGGACGCAACGAATAGTTGATTCCTAATCCGCCTCACTCACGACTGCGCTGATTCAAGAGCGATGGAACTAGGAGGGGACGTTGGCAGCTCTAGAAACAAATTCGCACTCGTTCGCCGCTTTTGCAAACAACCGACCGATTTCAGAAGTCACAGCAAAAAGTTCACGAACGTCGAGTTTCGGATAGAATTTGCGAAGCTGCTCGACGGCATCTCTACAGCGTTTTGTCGGAGGGCAAGCATTGAAAGCCAGTTCTTTCCCCTTAGCGTTTTCTACGTCATATTGCTTCGTCGGAATGTCGCATGCGCTTAGGAACTTAGCGAATCCCGCCGCGGTTCCTGTGTCGACTCGGCGGTTATCAATCCGCAACATGGGCCATCCGTCTATGCCCCATTCTTTGTGGTGCCACGCGGCACACAGAGTCTGGCGCAGGCGGACTAAGTCAGTATTCTCGGTAGATAAGTATCTCCGACTCTTTGCTGACAAAGACAACATGCTCTCCGCGTATGCAGCAAACAGCTCATAATCTTCGATTGATTTGATACAAAGAGGAGACTTTTTCTGGTACTCCGTCCAAACTTCCCGCACTTTTATGAAATCGTCGACATGCTTCCAAGGTATAGTACTGAACAACACGTGATCGCGATGATCGTGACTGGTGCCGATCGCGTAAGGCTTCCTCTTCCAGTCGAATTCCATGCTGAGACGTTTCGTCTGCTCTGTCGGGACCAGGTCAGCATCGAATTCGATCATATCCCTCAACCCAATTAGGGACGTAGTTATGACTGTATCCCCCTCACTCCGTTGAAAGAAGAGATTGCACATGTAGTCGGATTGATCCTGCACAGATTCGTAGGCCTTCGGTACCGAAATTCCAGCCTTCGCAAGGATCACATTGTAGGTCGGATCGTCAGAATGTTCCTGTCCAGCCTTGATCGTAGCCTGACCTCGGGTGCGCCAACCGAGGGGGAGTCTGATCTGATGCTTCTTCTCAAGTACTAAGGGTTTGCCCGTGAGATGTTTCCTCGCGTTGGAGAAAAGTGCCGAAAGACTGCCGCCCTCGGCTGCTCGGATATGCGCCTCCGACGCGTCAGTTATGAATCCGTCAGTAGTGCAACTAAACACCATGACCGTTGGAGGCAGGGAGTTGATAATCTCGCCAAGCACAGCACGAACGAATGAAGTGATATACGATGCAAAGAAGGGATTTGTGATGGGACTCTGCGGTAAGAGTTTTGTTTCTTGGTCTCGAAGATCGAAGACGCGCTTTTCTCGTAAACCTTGTGCGGTCTTGCCGTAGGTGGAATTTGAGATTTCCTTCCAAAAGAGGTTGTCTACAGAGCCCTTAGGGTGCTGCGACCTCTTCTTGAGGCAATCGCGTATGAAATCACCAAAAACGAGAGCGCCATCATCGGTTGGAACGATCACGCCGTGGCGGATGCTGATCTCCGCTCCGAGTTGCTTTGCGACCGCCACCTCGGGTGCTGCGCAGTAGCTTCTCCCCTCTAAAGGAAAAATCAAGCCATTGGGGGTACGAATGGGCAGAATGGGGTATCTCACCGTCTCAGGAAATTTGAAGTCGACACAAGCGAATCCCAAGGTGGTTGGCTGAAAATCGTCAACTGAAGTCGAATGTCGTATCCTTTGCCATTGAGGAAAACCAATTAGGGACATAGCGGTGGGATAGGCACTGGAGAGGTCGTAGTCAGTCCAATCGGCTTCGTAGCATGGACCGAACCAAAACTGTTCGTTTCTGCCGCCATGGTAGGTTTCCGTGACAAATTCGGTGTACCATGCGCATTCCTCTAAAGGAACTTCTCGCTCTATTTTTTGATAGCGATTTAAATTGGAGTTCCATTTTTCCTCCACCACCTCCTCACGCCCCAGAATCTCTAGTGAATCGGCATCATTTTGAGACCACGATTTGAGAAGCAGATCGACGCCGATTGACGACAAGGTCACCGGGATTTTCTTGATGCCGAGAGCCTGACATTGGTCGATAACATGCTGAAGAAATTCAACACATATTGAAGCATCATTGAGAGCGTATTCTCGGTATTGCGACCAACTCTGCCTCCGCACAATGTCCATGTTCTCCTTAAGACGTTGGTCCTCTCTCTTATCAGGATGGAGGGAAAGCTTGGGTATTCCGATCATGTCGCCAAGCGGGGCGAGTCCTTTTGACCCTCCAGGAGTCAGGAGCATTGTGTCCCGCACGTAGATTTTGAGTTTGACGGTCTGACCTTCCGCAAAGCTTAGGTCGCAGGGAATGGGCGCTTCGGAGGAGACGAAGGTTTTGCGAACGTTCGAGAGAGCCCATTGAAAGTCTTTGAAGTCTGAGAAAGCTGGCAAGTCGGCTCTAAGAAAGTGGCCTACGAGATAAATTGTCGTTGGCAAACTGCTGGCACGTCCATCCCTAACTCCGGCGCCCAGAGCGAAGACCAGAAATTCAATGAGTGAGATTCTCTCGCCATCGTCAGGACACCCGACGCCGGACCACCGCTCTCCAGAATTTTGGCGACAGTGGAATTGATAGGAAAGGACGCGATATTTCCCCCCACCCTCTTTGACCTCACTTCGCGACAGCGCCTCGGGGGCGACATATTCGGTATCGAAGCCAATGATCAAATAAGGGAGCTCAGGCTTCGGTTTTCCTTTCTCACGTGCAGGGGGTTCGACAAAGTCCTCATAACCCACCGACAAACGGGTTTTCGTAGCCCCAGGGGAATCAGGGGAGCATTCGTAGTAGATCGTCGTAGAGGGGTTTGAAGGCGGTGAGGTCATTTGGCGGCGTCTCCTCGCCCAATCGATGTGGAAGCGGGTGCGAGACAAAACTAGCATTGCGCTCCGATTCGCTCAAAACGTTTTAAAAACAAGTCTCAGTAGTTCTTAGGTCATATATCCCAAAGGGCGGAGTTACCGAGGTTTGTTTTAAAAACAAGTCTCAGTAGTTCTTAGGTCGTATATCCCAAAGGGCGGAGTTACCGAGGTTTGTTTTTAAAAAATATTGTGGAATCAGTAATGACGGAGATTCAGTAGTGCCAAAGTGTCTGGGAAAAATCATAAAACCATCAGAAATAGTCGTTTTACGTGTTTGAAAAGAAATTTAGACTTGTAATTTAGCGTATATTCAGTATACTCGTTGTCATCAGAAGGCATAACTTATTGATCGAACTGATTTGATTGATTCTCGTGCTTCTACAGACTCAATATCATTCATTTCTAAGGAGGAGCAAGGAGAAAGTTATCTTGAATACAAATATTAGCAAGTGGAAATTTGACGAGAGTCCGTCATCGATACCACAGTCATTACTGGTTTGTCCTTCTTACTCTCCAGTGAGAGTTAACGCGTATTCCAGAACCCGATTTAGAAGAAAAGAGTCAGTTAGACGCCATTGTCGGCGCATGCCTAGGCGAAGAGATCTAATAATTACAAATAATAACGCCCTAAGAAAATCATACAGTATTTAACTCTTCGACCTATATCGGCTATACTGCTAAGCGTCAAAACAGTAGGAGGGGAATCATATGAGATAGACTGCTAGTAATATACGATACTTAAATTTCACACGTTAAACTAAACACCTTATGGAGACATATTAATGCCTAATACTATCGAAACTAAAACTGAAACTAAACAAGTAAATGAGCAAGTCGTAACGCAAGTGCTTGGTCATGAGATGACGGAAGCAGAGAGACTCGAATTTGAGAGACTCAAAATTGAGCGCTGGGTTGACCCGGAGACAGCTGAAATAGAGTGGTGGGATGCGGAAGTTGTCGATTCATTTGACCGCCATCGCGAACCTTCCGAGGGATTTTGGGTTTCGGGGAACATCTTCATGTGGATGATCGATTTGTCAGAGGCTACCGAGGGATTTTGGGTTCCGGGGACGATCTGGGTGTGGGCTGGCGATTTGCCAGAAGATACTTACGACAGACTCTGCGCAAAGCATCGTTACAAACTCGCCCTCCCCCAGGCTTCTTTACACCAAGTGGCGTTTGAAACAGCAATAAATTGATAAGTACGGAACTGACGCGCCTCTTCAACAACTAGATCTGTCAGCGCCTGCTGAGCTTGGAGCGTTTAGAGAGTCATCCGAATATGAATGAGAGTTGATATTATCGTCAATTAGTGTTTAGATTACCTGGACTCCAATATCCTCATCGCGCATATCTTGTAAGAATTGTCTAGTCTAGCATATATTTTGAAGTGAGATAGCTATTGTGAGTAGTTTTGACTCATATATGTTGCAGTTGTGGATATTAATTTTGACACTTGAGTCAAGATCACGCACATTTTAAGGTGTCAAAATCAAATTAGGTAATATTATTTGTCTGAACTAAGATATATACAGAAATTCAGAGATTCTCAAGGAAAGATTCGGCGATATTTCCGTCGAAGAGGATACAAGGTTGTTCCTTTGCCTGGTTCACCAGGTTCTCCCGAATTTAATCAGGCGTATGAAGCCGCTGCAAATGAATTTATTTCAGAATCTTCCAGCAAATTGGATAATCTCGAAGTAGTAGTGATGCGGGACCATAACATATGTATTTCACGATTAACCCCAACGGAGGGACCCATGACCTAGGATGTGATTGTTATAGCATTACTCAAAACAGCAACGGAGACTCGATATAGAGACAATCTAGGAGATTCAACATAATGGACGCCAATTACAACTTAAACAATTTTGGAGAGAAGACCAGCTTTATTCATTTAATACCAGAACACCGCATTACGCCACGTTTGCTCCGTCGCGCCGACGCGGCCTATTATGTGGGAGTCGGTGTTACCCTCTTTGACACCTTGGTGACCAGCGGCCTTTTGCCGTCGCCCAAAGCGATAGGAAAAAGACGAGTCGCCTGGGACATGCGTGAGCTTGACAGAGCTATAGACGAGTTACCCGAAGCCCCCAGTCAAGCCGATACTCAAACGACTGACCCCTATCTCGACGTGCATTCCTGAGGTATCCAATGCCAAAAATCAGGCTTCGATACCTCACGGCTGAGAAGAGCCGGCACGACAAGTTGTACCTTTATTTTCGTCGCCCAGGCAGGCGCAAAATAAGGCTACTCGTCTCTGGCTATGATGATCCTCACTTCGCTGAAGCCTACTCTGCCGCCATGAGCGGTGAGCAGTGGCGACCTCCAACGAAAGCGCCTTCGGGCAATCGCCTCGACAAAAGCACTCCCGGTTCCTTCAGGGCTACTTGCGAGCAATACTTCGCCTACCTCTGCAACGATCCAGAGCTTACGGAGCGAACTAAATACCTGCGACGCCGACACTTGGAATGGGTCTGCCAGCAACCGACGAAGCCCGACGCGCCTTATCTGATGGGTGATGTGCCCATCTCAAAGTTTGGTCCGAGTCACATTTTTGCTCTGAGGGACCGAAAGATAAAGACCCCTGAGGCTGCGAACAATGTTCTCAAGGCCATCAGCGTCGTATTCAAATGGGCCGTTCAACGCCAACTGGTTGCCGACAACCCCGCTACGAAGGTCCCTAAGTTCAAAACTCATTCCGAAGGGTTTAAAGCTTGGTCCTTGGATGACGTTGAAAAGTTCGTGTCCCGTCACCCGATTGGCACGAAAGCCCATTTGGCAATGGCTCTTTTGCTCTTCACAGGTCAACGTCGTTCTGACGTGATCCTTTTCGGTCGCCAGCATGTGAAGGGCGACGAACTCCACTTCGTTCAGCAGAAAAATCAAAAGCGCTCACCGAAGAAGATGGCCATTTACATAATGCCTGCGCTCGAGCGGGTCCTCTCAACCGTACCTCGCGACCAAATGACATACTTGGTGACGGAATACGGCAAGCCATTTACAGCCACAGGATTCGGGAACTGGTTCCGTGATCGCTGCGATGAGGCTGGGCTCAAAGGCCTCTCCGCGCATGGCCTTAGAAAGACGCTTCAGATCGCCGGCGCCGAGAGTGGGCTTTCACAGCACGAGCTAATGGCGATCGCTGGTCATGAAAGCCCCAAAATGACTGCTTTGTACACGAAGGACAGAGACCGCCAGGTCCTCGCAAGAAGTGGTCTGCTGAAGCTGTCTGAGGGACCTTTAGGGAACGAATTTGTCCAACCTTCAAATCCCGACAAGAAAGGTTGGACAAATCAACAGTGAAATGTCAGCAAAATCAATGACCATTAACAGTCCTGGTGCCCAAGAGAGGACTCGAACCTCCACGGCTTGCACCGCTGGTACCTGAAACCAGTGCGTCTACCAATTCCGCCACCTGGGCCCGGCCGCTTCATAAGGGCCGCGGCTTGGCAATGTCAATGCGGCCGCCCAGGGTCGCCGACGCCGCCGCCGTGCGGGTCCAGCGGGGGGCGCGGGGCGGCTCGTTACGACCGGCGGCGCCTTCCGCTGACCCCCGGCAAGGACGCGGCTGGCGCGCCGCTTATCCCCGGGCGGCGGGGCGCTCGCTGTCGAGCGCGGCCATCGCCTGCGGGACATAGCGCTCGCCGGCCGCGGCGCCTTTCGGCGCCGCCGCTTCGATCGCGGCGAGATCGGCCGCGCTTAAGCGCACGTCGAGCGCGCCCAGCGCCTCTGCAAGGCGGTCGCGGCGGCGCGCGCCGATCACCGGCACGATGTCTTTGCCCTGCGCCGCCACCCAGGCGATAGCGATCTGCGCGACGCTCACGCCTTTGCCCTCGGCGACCTTGCGCAGGTTTTCAACCAGCGCGAGATTCTGATCGATGTTGCCCGCCTGGAAACGCGGGCTATGAGCGCGGAAATCGCCGGCGCCGCCGGCGCCCTTTACCCAATGGCCGCTGATCAGGCCGCGCGACAGGACGCCGTAAGCGGTAATCGCGACGCCAAGCGCCCGGCACGCGGCGAGGAGGGAATGCTCGATCCCGCGCGAGATCAGAGAATATTCGATCTGGAGATCCGAGATCGCGTGGACGGCAGCGGCGCGACGGATGGTCTCCGCGCCGACTTCGGAGAGACCGATCATCCGGACATTGCCGGCCTTCACCATATCGGCGATCGCGCCGACCGTCTCCTCGATCGGGACATTCGGATCGAGCCGCGCCGGACGATAAATGTCGATATGGTCGACGCCCAGTCTTTGCAGCGAATAGGCGAGGAAATTCTTCACCGCTTGCGGGCGCGTATCGACGCCGCTCCAGCCGCTCGCCGGATCGCGCAAGGCGCCGAATTTCACGCTAAGCAGGACTTGATCGCGATTTTTGCTCTTCAAAGCCTCACCGATCAGCATCTCATTGTGGCCCATGCCGTAGAAATCGCCTGTGTCGATGAGCGTGACGCCGGCGTCCAGCGCCGCATGGATCGTCGCGATGCTCTCGGCGCGATCGGCCGGACCGTACATGCCCGACATGCCCATACAGCCGAGACCGATGGCGGACACCTTCGGCCCCGCCGCGCCGAGCTGACGTTGCTGCATTTGCTGATCTCCATTGCTTGCTGGGCGGTTTATAGCCCAACCTTTTTCGCGCGGTAAGCCGGACGACGCCCTACGCCCTGTACAGGAAATCGAACATGGCCGGCATCGCCGATCTCTACGGTTTCACCGCCGTCGCCCGCGCCCGCTCCTTCGGCGGCGCCGACATGCTGCGCGGGGTGTCGGCCTCGGGCTACAGCGAAGCGGTTCGGCGTCTGGACACGCGGCTCGGCGTACGCCTTCTCAACCGTACGAGCCGCAGCGTGACGCCGACCGAAGCTGGCGAGCGGCTCCTTGAGCGCCTGTGCCCGGCGCTCGGCGAAGTCGCCGCCGCGCTCGATGCGGCCGCAAGCTTTCGTGATACGCCGTCGGGCGGGTTGAAGCTCAATGTCCCCTTCCTTCGTCGCCCGCGTCATCCTGCCGCCGATCGCCAGCGCCTTTCTCAAAACCCATCCTGGCGTGACCGTCGAAGTCCGCCGTGCAAGACACTTATATCGATGTTCCCGCCGCGGGCCTCGACGCCAGCATTCGCTATGAAGACCGGCGCGAGCGCGACATGATCGCAATTCCGATCGGCCCGCGCCGGCAACGTTTCGCGACGGCCCGCAGCGCCGGCCTATTTGAACCGGCGCGAACGCCCAGAACATCCGCGCGACCTTCTCCAGCACGCCTGCATCGTGTATCGGTTCGCCAGCGGTCGCACCGCGCGCTGGGAATTTCGAGCGCGGCGGCGAAATCGTCCGTATCGTACCTTCCGGCCTGGCTTCGACGACGGCGCCGCCTCGTCGGAAGGCGGCGTCAGCGGCAAGATGAATGATCGTTTGTTGCGCTCGCCGAGGGAACGCGACGCCGATCTCAAAAGCCGTTTTGGACGCAGCGCGTGCCCGACGGCGTCGGCGCCGGCACGACGTGAAAGCCTTCCTGGCATCCGCCGAGAAACTGGTCTGTCCTTTGATGCGGTTCCGGCCGGGCGATCTCGCTGTCGGACTCCTGCGGAGCGGAAGGATGGGCGCGTCGGTGTGGACGCCCGCAAGTCGGGTCGCCCCGTGGGCAATGGGGCCGCGCCGGCTGGAGATGACGCAGTTCCTCGTCGGGACGCACGTTGGCGATGGACTTGGATGGGGCGACAGGCGTTGCGGGACGCGGCGGAGGCGCGATCAGTTGCTGGTACGACGTCTCGCTTTCGGATTTGAGCGAAGCGACCTCTGAAGAATCAAGATAGCCGGTGGGCGAGAGGTTGCGCCGCTTCTGCCACTCGCGGATCGCGGCGCGCACCCGATCGCCGAAGGCGCCGTCCGGCGGGCCAGGATCATACTTCAACGCGATCAGACGAAGCTGCAACTCCTTGCGCGCGGCAAACCCCAGATCGAGGCTCTTCTCGATTTCGTCGGGGCCGGGCTCGGCCTTGGCGACGACGGCGGGCGCCGGAGCGGGCGCAGGCGCCGGCGCGACGGTCGGCGCGGGAGCGGGAACGGGAGCGGGCGCGACCGCCGCAGGCGCCGCGGGCGGGCTCTGAAGGGCGGCGAGAACGGCGATCCGGTTGCGGGCCATAGCGGCGAAGACGCCGTTCGGAAAGGCGGCGAGATAGGCCTGATAGTCGCCGACGAGGTTGGAATGCTGCGCTGATTCCCACAGAAGGTTCTCCGTCGCCTGGCGATCGACGGGAGGAGGAGCTGGCGCGGGCGCCGGCGGCGCGTCGGGGACGACGACGGTCGTGCGGGACGTTTCGGGCGCGGGATTGAGATCGAATTCGCCAATGATCGATGTATTGACCCATGGAAGCTGCTGGTTCTTGGTCGCTTGCCAAACTTCGCTGCGGACCCTCTGCATCACGGTGTCGATCGCCACGCCCTGATCGCCGAGATGGTCGATAAGCGCCTTGGTGAAAGGGCTGTGCTCGCCGGCCTCGCCGTCAAGCGCCGTCGCATTGGGATCGCTGGCGAAAGCGATCAAGGCGCCGCGCGCAAGATCGCCCTCGATGCGATTGAGGCCGCGGTGGCCGACGACGCCGCGATATCGTCCGCGCTCGAGTTCGGCGGCGAAGGGATTGTCGCGGCAGGCATCGAGAATGATGACATTGGCGCGCTCTTCGCGGCGCATCTGACGCAGAAGTTGCGACACGCTGATCGCGTTGAGATCGAGATCCGTCGGCGTCTTCAAATCGACATCGATCGGCAGAAGATAATTCTCGCCGTCGAAGGCGACGCCATGGCCCGCATAATAGACGACGGCGCCGTCGGATCCCGCCAAAGCCGTCGAGAATTCCGACAAGGTCGAGCGCATCCCCTGCGATGAAAGATCGTAGCCTTCGACGACCTTGAAGCCGAGATGTCTGAATGTCTCCGCGATCGCCTTGGCGTCCAGGACCGGATTGGCCAGCTTCGGCGCGACTTTATAAGCAGCGTTGCCGATCACCAAAGCGACGCGTTGGTTCGCAGCGGCGAAGGCCGGCGTCGCGAGAAGCGCAAAAGCCGCCAAGACCGCAAGAAGAAAAGGAAAAAGCCCGGCGCGTCGACCCATGATTGGTGGCATGATCCGCATCCCTCGCTCATGCTGCGCGGCGGCGACGGCCGCCCTTGCGGCGGCTCTCGATTACGGGACGATACTATTCTCACGGCTTCGTGAATTCAACGCGAGAGGCGCCCTCGGACAGGCTTCGCCGAAGCTCGGACGCGCCGCCGATCTTTCCATTCCCGATCGGCTCGGCTAGCTCTAAGGCGCCGACCGGAGGAGCGCCATGGCCTATGAAACGATCATTGCGGAGACGCATGGAAAGGTCGGCTTGATCCGACTCAATCGGCCCAAGGCGCTGAATGCGCTCAACGCCGTTCTCATCGACGAACTGAACGCCGCGCTCGCCGCTTTCGAGGCCGACGCCAATGTCGGCGCGACCGTCGTCACCGGCTTGGACAAGGCTTTCGCCGCCGGCGCCGACATCAAGGAGATGCGCGACAAGACCTATATGGACGCCTTCCTCGAAGACCTCATCGGCAAGTGGGGCGGCATCGCGCAGGCGCGCAAGCCGATCATCGCGGCAGTCGCCGGCTTTGCGCTCGGCGGGGGCTGCGAGATCGCAATGATGTGCGACTTCATCATCGCCGCCGACAGCGCCAAATTCGGCCAACCCGAGATCAAGCTCGGCGTCATCCCCGGCGCCGGCGGCACGCAGCGCCTCGCCCGCTTCATCGGCAAGGCCAAGGCGATGGACCTTATCCTGACCGGCCGCATGATGGACGCAGCGGAGGCCGAGCGCTGCGGCCTGGTCTCGCGCGTCGTGGCCGCCGACAAACTCGTCGAGGAGGCGCTGAAAGCGGCGGCGATCATCGCCGGCTATTCGCTGCCGTCGGTGATGATCGCCAAGGAAAGCGTCAACCGCGCCTTCGAGACGACGCTCGCCGAAGGCGTGCGCTTCGAACGCCGCGTGTTCCATTCGCTTTTCGCGACCGAGGATCAGAAGGAGGGCATGGCCGCCTTCATCGAGAAGCGGGCGCCGGTGTTCAAGAATCGCTGAACGCCGAGGAGCGACCCTTTATCCCGGGCGTTTGGGTCACCAAACGCCCGGTATGAGGCGGTAGCGCACGCGCCGGGTGTAATCTGTCCGGCAAGGCTTGGGTTAGAGTGCGCTCCTCGAGGCCGATGCGAAGCGTCAGCGCTACGATCAATATCGGCGCCAGCGCCAAGCCGATCCACGAGCCCAACAAGAGCGGCAGTCCCACAAAGTAGAGGATCCCGCCCGCATACATCGGATGGCGCACAATGGCGTAGGGACCCGTCGTGATGACGCGTTGGCCGCGCTCTCGTTGAATCTTAACGACCGGCGCGGCGAAGGAATTCTCCCGAAAGACGAGCCAACACGACAGAAAGAAGCTCGCGGAAAGGACCGCGCCGACAAAGTTCAGCCAGAGCGGCATGTGAGACAGGCTCCATCGCTTGGCGTCAAGCGCCATCAGCGCGAGCCACCCGTAAAAGCCGACCTGGACGAAGACCATGAAAATCTTGTCGGCTGGCGCTTGATCTTTCTGAAAGACCCCGGCCATGCGCTCGCGGAGAAGGTCCGGATCATGACGGGCGAGCCACGGGCTGACGGCCGCGCCGCCGACGACCATCTCGGCGAGGAAGACCCAGGCTCCCGGCCAATCGAGCGTACCGGCCGGCGCGAACAAAAGCGCGGCGAGGAACGCGATCAGCGCGGCGAAGCGAATGACCATGCGGCCGTCCATTGGCGCTCAATCGCAAGGAGGGCGAGGGAGTTCGCCGTCGTCTTGATATAGGCGACGGCGATGCAGTTGCGAGGGACGGGCTGACGCCGGGCGTCAACGCCTGGAGCGGCGGCGCGCGGCGAATTCGACGCGTTCGGCTGTGACAGCGCAATCGCCCGGCCGGTCGGCGGTCTCGAACTTGGCGAAGCGCAGGGCGGCGTCCCTGCTGCAAAAAATGCCGCCGTAGAGACCATGCGTCTCGGTGACCACCCAATGCCCCCAACGGTCCTGGCCGACGACAAAATGCAGCGGGTCCTCGCTTGCGTCGGGATCCTCCGCTTGGCCTGCTTCTCTCAATGCCTGCGCCATGGGCGTCAACTCCTAAGGAACACCACGTTGCTCGGCGCCGAACGCCGAACTCGCGCGGGATTCTGGCGCCGCGGCGCATAAAAAATCAGTTCGTCTTCGCGCGCGCCGCATAAGCCCGTCGTAAGGGCGAAAATTCCTCGTCGACCTGAACGCGCCCCTTGGGCTCGTCCCACGCTGCGCCGAAGCAAATATTGGTCCACACCCTTCAAATCGCGCCTTTCTTGCCTTAATGGGACGGGACGGGCCGCGAAAGGGCCAAGAGAGAGGCAAAAGTGAACGATTCCGCATCCCTGGAGACCGTTTTGGGCGTCGCCATCCATTCTGAGAAGCGCGCCCGCTATGAAGAAATCCTCGACCCCGCCGCGCTCGCCTTTCTCGCTGACCTGCATCGCGGCTTCGATGAGCGCCGGCGCGCTTTGCTCGCCCGCCGCGCCGAGCGCCAGAGACTCTTCGACGCCGGCGAGACGCCCGACTTTCTTGCCGAGACCCGAGCGATCCGCGAAAGCGAATGGCAAGTCGCGCCGATCCCCGCCGATCTGCTCGACCGGCGCGTCGAGATCACCGGCCCGGTCGACCGCAAGATGATCGTCAATGCGCTGAATTCGGGCGCGAAAGTCTTCATGGCCGATTTCGAGGATGCGACCTCGCCTTTCTTCGCAAATCTGATCGAAGGCCAGATCAATCTGAAGGATCGTTGGCGAGGGAAGATCGATTTTACCGATCCCAAGAGCGGCAAGGCGTACAAGCTCGCCGCCAAGCCGGCTGTCCTGATGGTGCGCCCGCGCGGCTGGCACCTGCCGGAGCGTCATGTGACCGTCGACGGCGAAGCGATGGCCGGCGCGCTGTTCGACTTCGGCCTCTATGTCTTCCACAACGCCAAAGCGCAGATGGCGCAGGGCGCAACGCCCGCTTTCTACCTGCCGAAGATCGAGAGCCATCTCGAGGCGCGGCTGTGGAACGACGTTTTTGTCTTCGCCGAAGAGCGTCTCGCCATCCCTCGAGGTACGTTGAAGGCGACCGTCCTCATCGAGACGCTGCCCGCCGCATTCGAGATGGACGAGATCCTCTATGAACTGCGCGACCATATGGCGGGCTTAAATTGCGGCCGCTGGGATTATATTTTCTCCTTCATCAAACGCCTCGGCAAAAGCCGGCGGTTCCTGACGCCCGACCGTTCGGCGATGGTGATGGGAAAGGCGTTTCTCGGCTCCTATTCTCTCCTGCTGATCAAGACCTGCCATCGCCGCGGCGCATTTGCCATGGGCGGCATGGCGGCCCAGATCCCGGTCAAGGGCGACGCCAACGCGAACGAGGCCGCCTTCGCCAAAGTGCGCGCCGACAAGGAGCGCGAGGCGACCAACGGGCATGACGGCACCTGGGTCGCCCATCCCGACCTCGTGCCCGTTGCGATGCAAGTCTTCGATCGCGTCATGCCGGGCGCGAACCAGCTTGATCGCAAACGCGAAGACGTCGTCGTTTCGCGCGAGGACCTGCTTCAGGTCCACGAAGGCCAGCGTACAGAGGCGGGCCTGCGCGGGAACATACGCGTCGGCGTGCAATATATCGAAGCCTGGCTGAGCGGCCGCGGCGCCGTGCCGCTCTACAATCTGATGGAGGACGCGGCGACGGCGGAAATCTCGCGCGCACAAATTTGGCAATGGTTGAAACTCGGCGCAGCGCTGGATGATGGCCGCAAAGTGACGCCCGATCTTTTCAGCGCGGCTCTCGCCGATGAGATGAACAAACTCCGCGCCGCCTTCACCCCGGCGGTTTTCGAAAGCGGCCGCTTCGCCGAAGCCATCGATCTGTTCTCGGACATGTCGCTGGCGAGCGATTTCGAGGAGTTCCTGACGCTGCCGGCCTATAGGCTGATCGATTGACCGTTGCGAGCGGCGCGTGGCGGCTCTCTGGAAACGAACGCCAAGGCCACGGGCCGCCATTGCTTTGCGCGTCCCCGAAGGCGGCTAAAGCCCTTGACAGACCTTGCGGCCGGCGCACAGGGGCCCCTATTCCAAATAATGGCGGCTCGCGCCTTCGGTCGGTTCCCTAATGTGGTTTCACTTGGGGATTCGGCGCCTAGTCTGGCGAGCGAGGGCGATGATGAATGAAGTCATTCGCCCGTGATCACGCCTTCGACCTCGGCGACCGTGGTCCGCCTCGGATCGATGTCGTCGGCGACGACCCTGCCGCGGCGCATGACGACGATGCGGTCGACGACCTGGAAGACGTGATGAATATTGTGCGCGATGAAGATGCAGGAGTGACCTGAGTCGCGCGCGTTGCGCACGAAACGCAGAACGCCCTGCGTCTCGGCGACGCCGAGATTGTTAGTCGGCTCGTCAAGGACGATCAGATCGCTGTCGAAATGCAGCGCCCGTGCGATCGCCACCGCCTGGCGCTCGCCGCCCGACAAGGATGCGATCGGCGTCGAGGCGGGGATATCCTTCCCGATGCCGACTTTCTTGAGGAGATCGCCCGCGACCTTCTCCATCATCGGATAGTCCATGCGATTGAGGAAGCTGGGTCCCGTGATCGGCTCGCGACCGAGAAACAAGTTGCGCGCGATCGACAATTGCGTGACCAGCGCCGAATCCTGATAGATCGTCTCGATTCCCAGCGCGATCGCATCGGTCGTGCTGCGAATATTCACCTTCTCGCCGCGCATATAGATATCGCCGCTCGTCGCCGGCGCCGCCCCCGATAGAACCTTGATGAGGGTCGACTTGCCGGCGCCGTTGTCGCCGAGCAACCCGACGATCTCCTGCCTGTTGACGGTGACGGTGACGTCCTCGAGCGCGCGTACGCGGCCGTAATATTTTGTGATATGCTCCATGCGGACGAGTTCTTCGGCCATCGGCTCAACTTCCCGTCTGGTCGCGGCGGTCCAGCCACGAATGAAGAGCCATCATGCCGAGAATGATCGCGCCGATAAAGATGTTATAGGCGAGACCCGGCACGCCGATAAGTACGATGCCGTTGCGCATCACGCGCAGTATGAAAATGCCGAGCACTGTGCCGATGATCGTGCCGCGCCCGCCGGTCAGCGCCGTGCCGCCGATCACCACCATCGCGATGACCTCGAGTTCATAGCCGGTCCCGCTGTTGGGATTGGCCGCCGAGGTTCGGATCGAGCTGATGACGCCCGAAAGCGAGGCCATGACGGCGGAAAGCGCGAACAGGATCACCTTGGTTCGATCGACATTGACGCCGCGCGCCCGTGCGGCGCTCGCATTGCCGCCTGTCGCCAGGATCCAATTGCCCGCCTTGGTTTGCGCAAGCACATAATTGAGAATGACGGCTGCGGCGATGAACCAGAACAAGGACATATAAATGCGGAAGCTTCCGATATAGAATTCGCCGACGAGCGCCTCGGCAAGCCAGTGGCCGCCCGCGCTCCAGGTGCGCTGCGGAAAGCCGTCAGTGATGAACAGCGCCGAGCCGCGCACGACGAGCAGCATGCCGAGCGTCACCAGGAACGAAGGGATCTTGAGCCTCGTCACGAACCAGCCGTTGACGAGGCCGATCAGCGCGGCGACGACGAGGGCGATCACAAAGGCGACGTCCAATGAGACGATGCCGCCGTTGAACAGCGTCCACATCAGGACCGGCGAGAAGCCGAAGAGCGAGCCGACCGAAAGATCGAACTCGCCGGACGTCATCAACAGCGTCATGCTCAAGGCGATCAGCCCAAGCTCCACCGTGAAAGCCAGCGTGTTGCTGATGTTCTGCAGGGAGAGGAAGTCGGGATTGATCGCCCAGAAGCCGAAGAGTTCGACAACGAGGAGGACGAAAGGCCCGAATTCGGGCCGCGCGAGGGCGCGCTGAATGATGCTGCGCCGTTCCAAGTCAACCCGCCGGCCGCCAATACAAGCTACGTCGGCTGATTGCCCTCGCCCCAACCGTCCCCCGCAAGCGGCGGAGGCGGCGCGTCGCGCGTTGAGCGGGTTTCGGACGACTATCGCTGCGGCGGACAGGTCTTCTCCCGCCTGCGGGAGAAGATGGCCGCGAAGAGACCTGGCGAAGGCTTGCGCAACCGGTATTGCTCATGAATTCAGATCACCGGGGTTGGACATGAGTCCGTCGGCTGCGCCGAAAGGATGGGCGGCGTCCGCCCGAAGGCGAACGCCTTTTCTTGCAGCCTATTTGCCCGAGAGGATCTTGTCGTAGAGCGCCGCCTTGTCCTTCTCATAGAGGGCGCCCGTAATGACGTTGAATCCCGGCGGGATGCCGCTCGCCGCCATCGCCGCCAGCGAAAGCGCGACATAGCTCGTCGCCTGCGGATCCTGCCATTGCGCGGCGTTGACATAGCCGTTGAGGACCTCTTGCGTGGTGTCGAGCGAATTGCCCCAGCCGACCACCGGGATTTCGCCGGGTTTCACGCCGACCTGATCGAAGACGCGCTTGATAGAGCCGTCGGCGAGATCGCCGAGGGAGACGATCGCCTTGATCTTCTTGCGGTTGGCCGTGAGGTAGTCGGCCATACGGGTGATCACCTCGCCCTGGTCGAGCGTGACTTCCGTCGTCTCCGTCGTGATCCCGAGCGGCTTGAAGACGCTCATGATGCCTTCAGTCTCCTGAACGCCGTACGTCGCGCCAGGCACTTCGACGGGCGTCCAGACGAAGTCGCCGCCCTTCACCAGCTTGTGATCGACGAGATACTGCGCCCAATTGCGACCGAAGACCGTGTTGTCGCCGCCGACATAGGCGGTGAAATGAGCCTTCGGATCGGGCGTGTTGAAATTGACGATCGGGATATGGGCGTCGAGCGCCTCCTTGGCGACCTCGACCAGGCTGCCGGGATCGGGGCTGGTGGTGACGATGCCGTCGGCCTTAGCGGCGATTGCGGAGCGGATCGCCTCTTGCTGCGAAGCGACGTTGCCATTGTGGAATGAAGTCTTGACGGTGTTGCCGGTATCCTTCGCCCATTGGTTCGCGCCGGCGAGAAAGTAGGTCCAGACCGGATCGGCGGGCGAGCCGTGAGAAATCCAGAAAAAGGTCTTGGCTTCGGCGGCCAAGGGCAAAGCCAGCGCCAGAATCGCGCCATAGATCAACAGCTTCAGATGTTTGAACATGTTGCATCTCCTCCCCGCGGCGATACGCGCCCGCTGGAGCGGGTCTCGTCGCCGAGGCGTAAAGAGTTGCATGGGCCGGCGAGACCGGCAAGCCAGAGGTTTCCGCGCGCCTTTTGCCCTGCTCGGCGTCGTCGTCTTGCAAATGGTCGCGGCGACGGGGAGATGGCGCCCCGCTTACGCCGCCTTGGCCTTTGGCCGCACTTCGGCGCTGTAGTCGTCGATCAGCGCGCCGGTGATGTTGCCGGGCGTGTAATTATAGGGGCCGATTTCGCCGACCGGGGTCACTTCCGCGGCGGTGCCGGTGATGAAGCATTCGTTGAAGGACGACAATTCCTCAGGCGAGATGCGGCGCTCGGCGACTTCGAAGCCCCGGCGCTTGGCGATCTCGATCACTGTCTCGCGCGTGATGCCGGCAAGGAAGCAATCGGCGATCGGGGTATGCAGCACGCCGTCCTTGATGAAGAAAATATTGGCGCCGGTGCATTCGGCGACCCGGCCCTGCCAATCGTACATCAGCGCGTCGGCGTAGCCGCGCCGCTCCGCGCGGTGCTTTGAGATCGTACAGATCATATAGAGGCCGGCCGCCTTGGCGCGCGCCGGCGCGGTCGCCGGATCGGGCCGGCGATATTCGGCGATGTCGAGACGGATGCCTTTCATGCGTTGAGCCGGATCGAAATAGCTCGGCCAATCCCAGGCGGCGATGGCGAGATGGATCTTGTTGTGCTGAGCCGAGACGCCCATCATCTCCGAGCCGCGCCAGGCGATCGGGCGGACATAGGCGTCGGCGAAGCCGTTCTTCTGCAGAACCAGCGCCTTGGCCGCGTCGATTTCGGCGACCGTATAGGGAATCTCAAAGTCGAGGATACGGGCCGATTCCCGCAAGCGCTCCGAATGCTTGGTCGATCGGAAAGCCTCGCCGCCATAGGCGCGCTCGCCCTCGAAGACGGCGCTGGCGTAATGCATGGCGTGGGTCAGCACGTGAACCTTGGCTTCGCGCCAGGGGACGAGTTGGCCGTCATACCAAATCAAGCCGTCGCGATCGTCAAATGCCTGGCCCGCCATTTGCGCTCCTCCTCAACTCCCAAGTGGCTCGTTTGGAATTCAGCCGCGCACGGCTTAAATTCGCCTCGCGAATAAGAGATAGCAAGAACTTCAAAATATGTCAACATTACTGACGTAATTGGCCGGACCGATGGAAATTGCTGTGAAATCCGGCGCGTCGACCCAGGCGGCAGGCGACGAGGCCGTGCCGATCTACGCCCTGATCGAATTGTTTTTCTTCGCCTATCGCGACTTTGTCGGCGACGCCGACCGTCTGCTCGAGACCTACGGCTTCGGCCGCGCCCACCATCGCGTTTTGCATTTCGTCAGCCGCCAGCCCGGCCTCACGATCGCCGAACTCCTCGACATTTTGAAAATCACCAAGCAGAGCCTCAACCGGGTGCTGAAGGAGTTGATCGCCGAATCCTTCATCGAGGCGCGGGCGGGCGCCATGGATCGCCGCCATCGTCAACTCTTCACCACGCCGAAAGGCTCGCGCCTCGCCCGCGAACTGGCGCTTTTGCAAACGCAGCGCTTTTCGCGGGCGATGGAGGGCCTTGGGCCGGACGGACGCGAGCGCGCGATGGCCTTTCTCCTCGCCATGGTCGACCCTCATGAGCGAGGCCATGTGATGGAACTGATCGGCATGAAGGCCGCGGAGGCGCAATCGTGAGCGCGCCGCGCCGAACGCTTGACGACGAGGCCGCTCATGTCCTCATCGTCGACGACGACCGTCGCATCCGCGATCTTCTCTCGACGTACCTCCGCGGCCACGGTTATCGCGCGACCAGCGCCGCCAGCGCGGAGGAGGCGCGCGTCTTCCTCGCGCACCTCGCCTTCGAACTCATCGTTCTCGACGTCATGATGCCGGGCCAGAACGGCTTCGATTTCGCCGCCCATCTGCGGAAAACGTCGCAAGTTCCGATCCTGATGCTCACCGCGCGCGGCGATTCTGACGATCGCGTGCGCGGCCTCGAAATCGGCGTCGATGATTATCTCGCCAAGCCTTTCGAGCCGCGCGAATTGTTGCTCCGCATCGGTTCGATATTGCGGCGCGCCAAACCGGCTCCGGCCAAGCCCAATGTCGCGTTGGTGCGCTTCGGGCCGTTTAGTTTCTCGCTCGAACGCGGGGAATTGCGCGCCAATGACGAAGTGGTGCGCCTGACCGAGCGCGAACGCGATATCTTGCGACTGCTCAGCGAGAAGTCGGGCGAGAGCGTATCGCGCGAAGCCCTTTCGGGTTCGGGCGCGGCGGCAAGCGAGCGAACGATCGACGTGCAGATCAATCGGCTGCGTCGCAAGATCGAGCACGATCCGGCCAATCCCGTCTATCTGCAAACGGCGCGTGGGGCCGGCTATCGGCTTGTAACGGACGGATGAGCGTGATGACCGCGCCGGCGATCAAGGCTCATTTCTCGCGCCCGCGTTTGTTATGGCGCGAATTTGCGCGAGCGATCGCCAATCTCCTGCCCAAAGGGCTTTATGCGCGTTCGCTCCTCATTGTGATCGCGCCGATGGTGCTGCTGCAGACGGCGGTCGCCTATATTTTCATGGAGCGCCATTGGGAATTGGTGACTCACCGCCTGTCGGCGGCGGTGGCGCGCGACATCGGCGCGGCGATCGACCTTTATCGCGCATTCCCGCCGGGTCAAGGCGACGATCGACTGAAAGCGATCGCGGCCGAGCGCTTTCACATCGACGTCGAATTGATGCCGGCCGGCCCCCTGCCCCCGCCTCTGCCCAAGACATTCTTCAGCGAGCTTGATCCGGTGACCCGCGCGCTGCCCGATGAGATCGGCAAGCAGGTGCGCCGCCCCTTTTGGGTCGACACGGTGGGTCGTTCAGGCCTGATTGAAATCCGAATCGATCTTGGCGACGGCGTGCTGCGCATGATTACGCATCGCAACCTCGCCTACGAGCCGAACGTACATATTTTCATCCTGTGGATGCTCGGCGCCTCGATCGTGCTCCTGACCGTCGCGATCCTCTTCCTGCGCAACCAGATACGCCCGATTCTGAGGCTAGCCGACGCCGCCGAGGATTTCGGCATGGGCCGCGATTTCGATTTCCGCCCGCATGGCGCCCGCGAGGTACGTCAGGCCGGCTACGCCTTTATCGAAATGAAGAAGCGCGTCGAGCGGGCGCTCGAACAACGCACCGCCATGCTCAATGGCGTCAGTCACGATTTGCGCACCATTCTGACGCGTTTCAAACTGTCGTTGGCGGTGATGGAGGGCGAAGCGGAAATCGAGCCGCTGCAAAGGGACGTCGAGGAAATGCAGCGCATGCTCGAGGCCTATCTCGCTTTTGCGCGCGGCGACGGCGGCGAGGCGGCGGCGCCGACCGACGTCAAGGCGATGCTCGAGGAACTGAGATCCGACGCCGAGCGCCAAGGCGCGACGGTCAGCATCGAGGCGAACGGCGCCCTCACGGTGAAGCTCAGGCCTAACGCCTTCAAGCGCTGCCTCGCCAATCTCGTCGCCAATGCGCTGCGACACGGGGCTCGTATCGTCTTGCAGGCGGCCCGCGAGCAGCGCTTTATATCGATCAGCGTCGACGACGACGGGCCGGGCATTGCGCCGGAGCATCGCGAGGATGTGTTCCGCCCCTTTTATCGGCTCGATGAGGCGCGCAACCAGGACGAAAGCGGCGCCGGCCTCGGCCTCGCAATTGCCCGCGACATCGCTCGGGCGCATGGCGGCGATATCACGCTGAGCGCAAGCCCGATGGGAGGCTTGCGCGCCAACGTGCGCATTCCGGTATGAAATTATAGGCCGCTCAGACCGAGGCGTTGATCCAGCGGAGCAATTCGCTCTTCGGGGCGGCGCCCGTCTTCTGCGCGGACAATTTGCCGTCCTTGAACATCATCAAGGTCGGTATCGAGCGAATTCCGAGCTTGCCGGTGACGGCCGGGTTCTCGTCGATGTTGAACTTGGCGATCTTGACCTTGCCCTTCATCTCGGTCGCGATTTCCTCCAGCGACGGCCCGATCATCCGGCACGGCCCACACCATTCGGCCCAGAAATCGACCACGACGGGCTCGCTCGATTTCAGAACGTCGGATTCCCAACTGGCGTCGGTGACCTTGGCGGTATCAGACATGGCGACCTCGAAAGAAATACGCGGGTCAAGCCCGCGATGGCAGATAGGTAGGAAGCGGAACGGGAGGCGTCAAGTCGGGAGCGGCGCCACCCCGCCGATCGACCCAATGCGCTGACGCATGTGTGATTTCGCAAAAATCATCCGGGGAATAAAGCGGGCCTGCGCCATGATCGCCAATCACCAGGACGATTGATTCTTGGGCAATCGACCGCTCGAATCATGGATCTCGACTTTATGGGGAGGACTGGCGCCCCACCGCCACAGAACGAGATTCGCCATGTCCGCTCTCGCCCCGGTTGCGAAAGATGGAGTCAGGACCCCGGCGGCGCCCGCGGCGATCAAGCTGTCGGCGATGATCCATGAGGCCGGCCGCCGCCCCGTCGCCAAATCGTAGGCCCAGGGACAGGACATATCGACCAAGTCGATGGCGGCCGCAGCGCGATTCGCATCAGTCCGCAGATCGACGAGATTGTCGACATCAACGTCATAGGAGCAGATCGTCAACGGATCGAAACGATGCGCAAAGCCATGCCCCATTTCGAGAAGCATGCCATCTAAGGTCAGCGCCAGATAAAGCGCTGGCGTCCCCACGGGGTTGAATCGGCCGCCCTTCTTCGCCGCTCCCTCGCCTGACATGGGCGCCCACGCCCATTGGGGATCATGGACGCGATAGCAAACGCCGCGCAATCTCAAGCAAAGCCGCCCGTGGCCACGTGATCGAGATAGTCCCGTACGGCTGAAGCCCTCCCTTCCTTGACCAGGGCTTCTGCTGTGCGTCCGCCGAACGCGGCGATCGGCTCAGCGCGATACCAAGCCATCGCCTGCTTCTCGCCGCCGGCCCAATCGACCACACGCCCGACGATCTCGAGCATTTCAGTCGCTCGCGCCTGGGTCTTCGGCGCCGTACGTCGCGCCGTCCGATGGACGGTCTCTCGCTTGACGCCAATCGTTTCCGCCAGCTGGACCTTGGACATGCCGAAACGCTCTGCGATACGCTCCACCGAAACGAAGCCTTTGTCGTCTATAAATGCTGTCACCAGCTCGCTGCCGCGGAGTCCCTGCAGCGGCAGAATCGCCCTCTTCCTCGCCTTGGGCGCGTCCACAAGGGGCGGGTTCCATTTTGCAGGTAAGCCGGCAAAATGGAACGCCGAGCCGGCGCTTTCTTCCGCGGCGCCGGCCTTTTTCTTATCGGACCGTCTGAGTCCTTTGCCATGTCGCACCGCCCCTGCCGCCGGCAACTTCTTCAGGCTCGCCATCGCGTTACTCCAAACGCCATATTTTGATGGCATTTTATATGGCGCCGGAATAGGGCTCGTCCAGTCCGACGACGCGTGTGGCGGTT
>Ga0206856_10024_pt1 | contig 51017 bp, 50 predicted proteins | sample Alteio_BWOrgCont_48_FD_152630 | JGI IMG/M metagenome (GOLD analysis project Ga0206856, IMG submission 152630) | Enriched cells from forest soil in Barre Woods Harvard Forest LTER site, Petersham, Massachusetts, United States -... | ecosystem: Environmental > Terrestrial > Soil > Temperate forest >...
TATTGCCAATATTGCCGACGATCGTGAGACCAATGCCGACATTGGCGAGGCGTTGCTGCCACTCAGGCGCTATGGACGCATCGGTGATCAGGTTGGTGGCGCTCGACAGCGGCGCCACCGCGTAGGTGGCCGTCTCCCCGAACTTGGTGGCATCGGCGAGGATGAAACGCTCAGCGGATCGGGCCAGCATCTTGGCATTCAACATGGCCTCGCCCAGGTCGATGCTGTAGATCGTAACATCGGCACTGATCGCGCCGGCCCCGAGGAACAATTGGTCGAACCACAACCGCTCGAGCATTGACTCGGCGTAGGGACCGACGATCGACGCATTTTCGGCGCGCAGCTGGCCGCCGAGAATCATGACGCGTACCTTCGGCAGGTTGAGGAGCTCCTGCGACGCCGCCAGACCATTCGTGAAGACGGTAATGGGCAGTGGCGCGATGCGCAGGCGTCGGGCGAGCTGAAGCACCGTAGTGGCAGAATCTAGGAAGATGGTGGAGTGCGGGCGGAGGCGCTCGTAGGCAGCCCCAGCGATGGCCCTCTTCGCCTCGATATTCTCCTTCTCTCGCTGCTCGAATGCGACTTCGACACTCGACCCCGCGGCCAGCCGCGCCCCGCCGTGCACCCGATCGATGATCCCTTCCTCTTCCAGCAGGTTGAGATCGCGTCGCAGTGTGGCGAGCGAGGCTCCAGTCGCGGCGGTCAATCCCTGAATCGTCGAAGGGCCATGGGCATAAAGGTGCTGCCGGATGGCGCTGAGACGATCGGCCTTTATTCCGTGTGTGGCCATCCGCTCAAACAACCTTGAGCCAATCGCGTGTTGCTGATTGAGAACAACACCATTCAATTCGATCTTTGTCAATCACAAAAATGATCGTATATGATCTTACGATGAACCCATATTTCTTGATAATTTCGCTTATATGATGGCAAATGGCCAACGCCAAGCCGAAAAAAATCATAAACAACCAAAAATATGATTGACATTGGACAAACGCCGCTTATTGTGGACAACTGAAGTTTGGTCGGAGAGGCCAAATGACGACGAACCTGGGCGAATTCATCACCACCGTGCGGGCTGACGCGAAATGCGCAGTCTCGGCTGCGCGATAATTCTTCTAAGGGGAGCCTTTTGCGTGTATCTCGACGCCATCGCCGCGCAAAATCCTGGGCTGATCAGAGCGGCCGCGCGGTTTCACTCTGAGAACGTGCTCCCGGCCAACACCTACGTGGTCGACCTCGATGCGATCAAGCGCAACGCGGCAATCATGGCGCGGGAAGCCGATCGGGTCGGCGTCCGCTTGTATCTGATGACCAAGCACTACAACCGAAATCCGCTCGTGACTCATGCGGCGCTGTCCGCCGGGATCGGATCGACCGTCTGCGTCGAGGTCGCTGACGCGTTCTACCTCCGGCGGTTTGGACTTCCCGTGGGCCACGTCGGCCATCTCGTCCAGATCCCGCGAGGAAATCTCCGGGCTGTGCTGGCGATGCGGCCGGAGGTCATGACTGTCTTTAGCGTGGACAAGGCTCAACAGATCTCCGACGTGGCAATCCGGTCAGGAGCGGTACAGGATATCCTCATCCGCATTCGAGTCGACGGCGACATCATCTATCCCAACGAGGAAGGTGGAGTCTGGGAACGCGAACTCGAGACCGCCGCGCGTGCCATCGCCGCGTTCCGCGGCGTCAGGATTGCCGGTGTCACGACCTTCCCGGCGACGCTCTTCAATCCACACACCGCCAAAGTCGAGACGACGGTCAACTTCCCGGGCCTGCTCCGTGCGGCGAAGAAGTTGGCCGAGCTGGGTTTCGACATCAGTCAGATCAACGCTCCTGGAGCCAGCGCGACGATCGGATTCGAGATCGTGGCGGCGGCGGGCGGAACGCATGCGGAGCCCGGCCACGCGCTGACCGGCACGACGCCGCAGATTCTTTATCCGAAAGCGCGGTCCCCCGAGAAGCCCGCAATGATCTACCTAAGCGAGGTCTCGCATTTGTTCGACGGCAAGGGATACGTGATCGGCGGCGGCTTCTATGCCTGCGACACGCCGGCGACGCTCGGAGACGACACCAAGTTCAGAACAGCCGAGTGGCAGCCGCATGCATTCGTCGGCCGCGGACCCGAGACGATCATGAATCAGAAGATCCCGGTGGACAAAGGGTCGTTCTTCGGCAGGACCAACAATGCGACCGACTACTACGGCGGAACGCTGGTGCCGGAGGGACGGTCTGACATCCGAGTCGGGGATTCGGCGATCTACGGTTTTCGGCCGCAGGCGTTCGCGACGCGGGCGAACGTCGCGGTGATCGATAACGTCGATACGGAGCCGAGGCTACTCGGCATTTTCGACAGGGCGCTCAATCTTCTCGACAACGACGGGTATCCGCTTCCGGACACGGTCGATCGCGTGCGCGGTCGGATGGAGTCCTCTTCCAAGGATACGACAGCGAAGTCCGGAGCGTTTCTCGAGAATTGATTCGGTGATCGCGGTTGGGATGAACAAGGCGGCGTAGGCATTGCGATGGCGGACGTAACGGTCGAGTTCGCGAGCGAGGTCGCGATCCCAGGCGAGGCAATTCTGGCCGTCCGTGCTCGGAACGATCACGACAAGAAGTGCACGACTGGAACGCGCGCCCGCTTTCGCAATGGCACGCAGAGCGTCGCAAGATTTGGTTCGAGAATTTGCAAGACAGTACCCAAACTGCGACGGCCAGGTGAGCGCGCATCCAAAATCCGTACAGCTCGGCCGTCGCGGGACGCTTGAATGCATATCACCAGATCCTAGGGAGGTTTCATGAGCGAGCACATATCGCGCCGCACTATTCTCAAGACCACCGGCTTCGTCGGCGCCGGCATCGCATTGACGGGCCTTTTGTCTCCTCGAGCCAAGGCCGCGGACCAGGTCGTCGCGCCCGATCCGTCCAAGGACTACACAGGTGCCGAATCCCTTACCTTCAACGGCTGGGGCTTCCAGACGGACATGGTCCAGCGATGGGTCGCCCGCTTCAACAAGGAAAACAAAGAAAACGCCGAATTCCGGGTGATTGCCGGCGACTACCCGTCGGTCATGGAGAACAAGTTCCGCAACAAGGACAGGGTCGACCTGGCATATGTGCTCGACACCGAGTACCCGCGCTGGGCCAAGGCCAAGTGGATTCACGATCTGGAAAGCTGGCCCGACGTCACGCAGGCGAAGGCCGAGATGTATCCCAACATCCGCGATGCCCTCAGCATCAAGGGAAAGCTTTACGGACTGCCTTATTTCGCGAGTGTCGACTGCACCATCGGTGTGAACCAATTAATTCTGGACAAAGTCGGGATCAAACCCGCGGAATATCCGAAGAGCTACACCGAGCTCTACGATCAAATGCGCGCGATCAAGAAGGCCGGAGCTGCCGAAACCCCTTGGCTGCCGCGTTGGATCAATGAATTTTTCGGCATTGGCGATTCCATATACAACGAACTGCTCGCCGAAGGCCTCGAGCTGGTCGACGACAATGGCCAGCCGATCTTCAGCGGCAAGACGGAGCATGTCGCCGTCCTGGAACGGGCCAAAAAGGCCTGGGATGAAGGGTTGATCCCCAAAAGCGTGCTGACCATGTCCGAGACAGACCTGATCGACGGCTTCGGCACGGGCAAGTACGCGATGAGCGAGCAGCAGCTCTATGACACCATCGAAACGTTGAACAACCCGCAGCGTTCCCAGATCGCGGGCCACTGCCGTTTTGTTCCGGTTCCACCCAGCGGCCGGCCCTGGGGTCACCTGACCCTAGGGGCCTATGTTGTTCCCAACATGGGTCAAAGCGCGGAGCACCTCGGCCGCGCCTACCGCATGGCCGGCTATGCCGGCTACAAGGATCCCTCCGGTCAGCACTATGTGGCCAAGCAGTGGGCGTTGTCGAACGCGCTCGGCTCCGGCTATGCATCCGTGCTGAAAGACCCAGAGGTAATCGCGAAGTACAAGACATGGCTTCCCGACTTCGACACCCAGATGCCTCAGCTCGAATTGGCCATGCAGAAGGCCAAACCGTTCCGGATGAGCCAGGAGGTCTGGTACACTGAGTGGAACGTCAAGTCGCGCGAGATCCTGCCCGATGTGTTTCTAGGCAATATCACGCCGTCGGGCGCGATGGATAAGCTTCGTGAGGCGGCCGATAAATTGGTGGACAAGTACAGGTAAAACGGAGAGTCACGAATCATCGAGCGAGATGCGCCTGTGGCCTCCATGGTGGGATAGCCGTCTTGAGCGGCCAGTGTCATCGCCGCAGGGCGGTTCTCGCTGCGTGCTCGCGCAGTGGATGGAGAAGCGGACGGAAAAGGGCGGCGGAAGTGAGTGAGACGGCTGTGAGTCTGAACAGGAGAGACGAGGGCGGTCGGCACGTTGCTCTGCAAAGGGCGCAGGCGAGCGAGCAGCGATTTGCATATCTGCTGACGCTGCCTGTCGCCATCGTCCTCGTCGCCGTCGTCATTTTTCCCGTACTGTATTCGCTCTATATGAGCTTTTTCAGCATCAACGAACTGACGCAGACGAACAGGTTCATAGGGCTGGGCAATTACGTTGACGCGGTCGGCGCGGGCGAAACGTGGCTCGGCGTGCTGCGAACGTTCATCTATGTGTTTTACCTGACGATCTTCTCGGGGGTTATCGCCCTTCTTGGCGCGCTCGTGCTCAACGAGAAATTCCGAGGAAGAGGCGTGGCGACCGCATTGGTGATTCTGCCTTGGGCCGTGTCGCTTTATGCGGCGGCGGTTATCTGGCGCTACATGTATAGCCAGCAGTTCGGCATGTTCAACGCACTGCTGGGCGCGTTCGGGCTCAAGTCAGATGTCGACTTCCTGACCCCAACCACGGTCTTGCCGCTGATCGCGCTCGCGCATGCCTGGGAATACTCTCCGCTCGGCATATACTTCGTGCTAGCGACCCTGCAGTTCATCCCGCAAGACCTATACAATCTCGCCCGTACGGACCGGCTCAACCTTTGGGGTCGATTTCGGCATGTGACGCTTCCCTACCTGAAGGTCCCGATGCTGATCTTCCTCATTCTCGTGACCGCCGAAGGGTCGAAGGCCTTCGAGATCGCATATTTCATCAGCGGCGGCGGCCCGGGCACATCATCGTTTACCCTTGTCTTCCTCCTCTACAGAGAAACGTTCGTCAATCTGAACCTTTCGTACGGCGCGGCATTGTCCTGGGTGCTGCTGCTCTTGGTCATGATATGCACGCTCGGCTACTTCTGGGCGCTTTTGCGAAGCCAGAGAAATGAGGCTGCCGAGGACATTCCCCATGGCGTGATCGCTCAAGATGTATGGGTAAGCGAATAACCGTACTCCACGGGAAGGCGGGAATGCGAACGACTAGTCGACGATCGGTGCTCGTATACAGTGGCGCGCTGCTGCTTCTCGTGTGGACGCTTGCGCCGATCTACTGGATGGTCAACATGTCGTTAAGCACGCCAGTCGAGATCGCTGCGGGCCGCCTCTTTCCGCTGCATCCGACCTTTTGTAATTTCCTGCGTATCTTCTCGGATACGGTCTCTTGCACGACCGCGGACGGGTCTCAGTTTCCCGTCGTCGGACAAGCAGGCGCCATCCGGCAGGGGTTGATCAACAGCGTGATCCTGTCGGTGACTGTCACGATCCTGACGATGCTTGTGAGCGTTCCGGCCGCCTACGCCATCGGAAGGCTGGCGTTCAGACACAAGATGAAGATATTGACCACCATCGTTCTTAGCCGTTCGCTACCGCCGGTCGCGGTCCTGATCCCCTTCTCGGCGATGTACGCCGACCTGGGCCTCGGAGGGACGCTGCTCGGTCTCATAATCATCTATCTGACCCTGACGGTTCCGTTGGCCGTTTGGATCTTGAGCGGGTTCTTCGCGTCCTTGCCAGCGAACATCGAGAAACTGGCGCGCACCGACGGCTGCACGCGCCTCCAGGCGCTCTATCGGGTCCTGCTTGGTGCCGCCATGCCCGGCGTGGCCGCGGTGGCCGTGATCGCGTTTCTGACGAGCTGGAACGAATTCACCTACGCCTTGGTGCTCACCCCCGGCACCGACGCACAACCCTTCCCGCCAACGCTGGCGGCGTTGTTCTCCCATGTCTCATACCCGAACACGAATGCCGCGGCCGCTCTGTTGGCCTTGATCCCGGTCATGATGCTGGCTTACTTGTTCCAGCGGCGCATTCGCAGTCTCAATCTTATCGGCCCTATATAAGACTCTCATGCACAAGAATGTTGTCGATATGCAGGACGGGCACCGCAACCAGAATATCCGCATGGTCGATGTGGAGAAGCGCTTCGGCGACCATTCCGCGGTTCGCAATCTGAACCTGGAGATCGCGGACTGCGAGCTCCTGGTGTTTCTCGGTCCCTCCGGCTCTGGCAAGAGCACGGCGCTCAATCTCCTTGCCGGCCTCGAGATAGCCACGGCCGGGGACATCTATTTCGGAGGGGAGCGGGTTACGGAAATGCCCACCGAGCGTCGCAACATCTCGATGGTCTTTCAGTCCAATACGCTCTACCCGCACAAGAATGTTCGCGCCAACATCCTGTTTGCGCTGCAGATCGCCAAGGTCCCCACGGACGTGCAGCAGCAGCGGATGCGCGATATCACTCGGCTGCTGGGCATCGAGCGCTACCTTGATCGGCGCATCGACCAGCTATCCGGCGGCGAGCGGCAGCGGGTAGCGATCGCCAAAGCGCTGGTGAAGCGGCCCAAGCTGTTCCTGCTGGACGAACCCTTCGCCGCCCTTGACGCGCTGCTGCGTCGCGAGCTTCGCGGCGAATTGGTGCGGATACATCGCGAGCTCGAAACCACGATGGTCTTCGTGACCCACGATCAGGAGGAAGCGCTTGGTATCGCTGACCGGATCGCCGTAATGAACAAAGGCGAGCTTGTGCAACTCGGTCCCGCGCTTGAGATTTACAGCCGGCCCGCCAATACCTGGGTCGCAAGCTTTGTCGGCCCTCACAGCATCAACCTCCTCGACGTGCAGGTCGAAGGCCAAGACGGCGCGGGCCTCGTGCGAACCGTCGCGGGACGCCTTGCCGTCGAACGGACCGTCTTCGATCCTTTGCGACAGGAGCTGCGAAGCGCGCGCGCGATCGTCGGCGTCCGGCCGGAGTTTACGTCGCTGTCCTCCACGCCATCGGCCGATGCGCTTGCTGCCGTGGTTTACAGCCGTCAGATCTTCGGAAGCACCGCCCTCTATCAACTGAAGGCCGACCCGCTGGACTTGCGGGCCCTCGTGCCGGTCCACCAGCGCTTCGACATCGGCCAGCGGGTCTACGCGCGGCCGCTCTGGGACCAGTGCGTCTGGTTCGATTCGGATTCGAAGAACCTTATCCTGGCGTCGGCGAATGACGACGCCGACACAGACAGGAAGGCGGCAAGGCTTTGAGCGATCCCGTGTCGAAAACCGAAGCCGCCGCCAGGGACGTGGACCGGTTCATTTTCGAAAACACGATAAAACCGACGGTCACCCCTGCGACAATTGCCGAGCACAAGGCAAACCCATGCGGTCGCGGACAGAGTCCCGAGCTCAAGATTCTGCTCGGGTATCTGCGCCGTAACCCGGTGAAATCGAAGCCCCGCTACCTACTGGTGGAAATCGAACCGTTCCGGGAATGGAGTCTGGCGCTTCACTCGCGGCGGCGCGGCGATCCGCCGACACTGACGAACGAGCGTTTCACCTCCCTAGCGGCGGCGCAGCATGCCGTCTTCCTTAAACGGCTGCTCGACCTCGGCGACCCCGGGGTGGCCCGGGCCGTCGAGCAGAACGAAGATTAAAGGAATAGCAGTAGATGCCCGGCAATCCGACGAACAGTCCGATGCGTATCCTCGGCTATTGTGATCGTCCCAATGTGCGGCCGGGAGAAGTGTTGCGCTTCTTTGTGAGCTGTGACGAGGAACTCGGCGCCTATCAGACCGACATCGTCAGGCTGATTCATGGCGATCTCGACCCGAGAGGACCCGGATACAAAGAACAGGTCGTGCAGACCGAGGTGAGCGGTCGGTACCGTGCCCGCAGCCAGCCGATATACCCTGGCTCGTACGCGGTCGTGCCAAGCCGTCCGGAACTCGCGCTGACGGGCGGCTTCTCGATCCAGGCACTGATTTGGCCGACCGCGCCGAACCGCGGACCGCAGGGCATCGTTACTAAGTGGCTGGAGGAACGTCGCGCGGGTTGGGGGCTTTTCATCGACGAGGCCGGGTGCGTGGAGTTGCGGCTGGGAGACGGTGGCGACGCGCCCGTTCGAGTTCGCACCAATCAGCCGCTCATAGGGCGTTGCTGGTACCTCATCGCAGCCTCCTTCGAGGCGAAGACAGGTGTCGCGCGCGTGCACCAGGAACCCGTCGTGTTTGCGGCGAATGCCCCGGTGTCGGCGCAGGCGACGTTCACTGGCAAGACGTCGACGGCGGAACGCAAGGTTGATGTCTCGCTCGTTGCGACCGCCGCTCCGTTGATCTTTGCCGGTTGGACGGAACGGCTGCAGGGCGAGCGAGCCATCATCGCCGGCCACTACGACGGGAAGATCGACCGTCCTCGCATCTCTGGGCGGCCGCTCCGTCGGGAGGACATGTGGAACCTGGTCGAGAACCCGTCCGATCGAGACCTGATAGGGGCGTGGGATTTTTTCGACCAGATCACGATGAATGGGGTGCGTGAGTTCTCTACAATTGCCGATCGCTCCGGCCACGGATTGGACGGCCGCACCGTCAACGCCCCAGTCAGGGCTGTCACCGGCTACAACTGGTCCGGTGCCGAGCACGTCTTCACCCACGCACCGCAACAGTACGGCGCCATCCATTTCCACGAAGATGACTTGCACGATGCGGGTTGGAACGCCGACTTCGAACTGACGGTTCCGCCCGGACTGCGTAGCGGGATCTATGCGGCGCGCCTTCGGGCGGGAAGCGAGGAGGACTACGTACCGTTCTTCGTTTTGCCACCGAAGGGAGTGGCGACGGCCCCAATTGCCTTCCTCGTGCCCACGAACAGCTATCTTGCCTATGCCAACGACCACATGAGCGTAGACGCCGAGCTGATCGAACTCGCGACCTGCAGGCCTGTGGTGTTGGGCAGGCAGGATCTGCACAAGCACATCCACCGCGAGTTAGGGAACTCGCTGTACGATCTTCACAGTGACGGATCCGGCGTCTGCTACTCAGGTTGGCAGCGACCACTGCTCACCGTTCGCCCGAAATACCACCACTCGTTCGGCCACGTGTGGCAGTTTAACGCGGACCTCCACCTGATCGACTGGCTCGTCGCGAAGGGCTTCGAGGTGGACATCGTCACCGACCGCGATCTGCACGACGAAGGCGTCGATCTGTTGAGCCGATACCGTACGGTGGTCACCGGATCCCACCCGGAATACACGACGAGCGCAATGCTAGATGCCATCGAGATGTACCTCCAGCGTGGCGGACGCCTGATGTACATGGGTGGAAATGGCTTCTATTGGGTGACCGGATACAATCCGGAAAACCCGCACATGATCGAGATCCGCCGTCACGGCGGCACCGAAATGTGGACCGCCGAGCCGGGCGAGCACTATCTGGGTTTCACCGGCGAAATGGGTGGCCTGTGGCGCAACCGAGGCCGTGCTCCACAGAAAATCGTTGGCGTCGGATTTGTCGCGCAAGGCCTCGATGTCTCCAGTTACTACCGCCGCAAACCCGATAGCTTCACCGCGGGCGGATCATGGATTTTCGAGGGAATCGGCGACGACGAGCTGATCGGCGCCTTCGGATTGTGCGGCGGCGGAGCGGCCGGACTCGAACTGGACTGGTACCAACCAAGCCTCGGATCGCCGGCGCACGCTTACTTGCTTGCGTCCTCGGAAGGGCACACCAATTTCATGCTCGAGGTGCGGGAGAATTTCGGCACGACGATGCCCTCCCACGGCGGTGACGCGCAGCCCAACGTGCGCGCTGACCTCGTCTATTTCACGACGCCGAGCGACGGGGGAGTCTTCTCCACTGGGTCGATCGCCTGGTGCGGCAGCCTTTCCCACAACAACTACGAAAACAACGTCTCGCGCATCACCGAAAACGTCCTGCGCCGGTTCTCCTCGGAGGGGCCGCTGCCGAAGTAATTCGTACGGGGGCCCGCCGAGCGTCGGCATTCGGTGCGCCCCAATTGAAGGGACATACTATGAATAAACCGCTTGTGGCGATCACCGGTGCGAGTTCGGGAATCGGCGCCGGCGTGGCGCAAGCATTCAGCAAGGCCGGCTATCCCCTGCTTCTCACCGCCCGGCGGGTCGAACGGATGGAGGCATTGGGCTTGCCGAACGCGATATGCCGCAAGCATGACGTCACCGACGCAGAGCGCTATCGACTGCTGGTGGATGAGGCCGAAGCGCAATACGGGCCCATCGACCTGCTCATCAACAATGCGGGCTATCTGGTGCTCGAGCAGTTCGCGCACCAGGCGCCCGACGATTGGCGTCGCCAATTCGATGTGAACTGCGTAGGGATGCTCAACACCACCGCCGCGGTCCTGCCGAGGATGCTTGAGCGTCGCGGCGGAACTATCATGAACGTTGGCTCGACGGCGGGCCGGGAGATCTATCCGAACCACACGGCGTATTGCGCCACCAAACACGCCGTGGTTGCCCTCACCGAAGGGCTACGCCGCGAGGCCTCGCCGGCTGGCGTGCGCGTGATCCTGATCTCGCCTGGATTTGTGCTCACCGAACTGCTCTCCGGCACGCGGTCCGAGCCGATCAAGGCGGCCTACCATGCCTACCGGGAGGAAATCGGTGGCGCTCTCGAGCCGTCGGATATCGGCAAACTCATGCTGTTCGCCTATGAGCAACCTCAGCATCTTTGCATCTGGGAAATCGCTGTGAGTCCCACTCGACAACTTGCGTAGACCGTGGCTTGGTTGCCAGGCAAGTCTCCGTTGGTCGCGATGGATATCCTTTCGCAGATTGTGCGGGGTCGGCCGTGCGTCTACCCCCGGCCAACCGAGCAGATCTGGTAATCGCCGGAAGTCGAATCCGTCCTTAGGCCGTGTCGTCAGGCGTTTAATTTTCCGCGGCCCGAGTGCGACAGCGCTAGCGCGTGAGCTTCTCGCGAGGCAGGTCATGAGCGACGATCGAACAGGCTCATAACCAAGCTCTCAACTGATTGCAGATCCGCGTCTCTGCGTAGGGCGGTGGCGGGCATCCGGCTGCTCGCCTGGCCGGTTCTTGGGGTTGGCTCGTCGGTCATGTCACACCCGAGGCCGCTGTCGGCGAGACGATCGCGGTCGCGAAGAACGCTTGGAAGCCGCCGAAGCCCCGCTACAAGGATGGTTGTGCGATATGTGTGTCTCAGGTGCCACTAGCTGTCGCAAACAAAGCAACTCCGGCGTCTATATTCAAGTAGTAAGTTCCGATGGCTGGTCATAAGAACAGGTGGTGTTTCCGCACTCGCTTCGATCAAAAAATGCTGCCGCATGACGGGCCTTTCGTGCGAGGACGTCAACGTCGGCGGGAACTCTCGTTCAGCAGCGACTCGCCGCAAATGAAGCCCCAGGTCAGATTAGGTCCAATCGTCGTCCCCGGGCCGATGGCTCGGGTGCCGATCGGATTGGCCATCGCCAGTCCCGCAGCGTAAAGCCCTGGTATAGCGCTGCCGTCCGGCCGCAGCACTTGGCCGCTCGCGTTTGTTCGCGCGCCGCCTTTGGTGCCAAGGATCGAGCGATTAAACGGCGTTGCGAAAAACGGAGCTCGCTCCACTGGAGCGAGCGCGGCGCGCGAGCCGCCAGCCTTAAACTGCTCCCAAACGCTTTCTCCTCTTCGAAAATCGAGGTCTCGTCCTTTTGCGCAAAAATCGTTGTAGCGTGCGACAGTCTTTTCCAACTCCTGCGCGGGAAGATGAATCTTGCCTGCGAGCTCCCGCATTGAAGGGGCTCTCACAAGCCAATTTGGCACCTTACGGGCATACCATAAAAAAGGGGGCGCCTGTTTCAGAAAACGCCGATCCGCAATGACCCAGGCTGGAAGATGAATAGGCATTCCTGATCCCGGATCGCGACGATCGAGCGCTTCCCCAACATTAAAGTCATACTCGCTGACGAAACGCCTGCCGTTTCGATCGACTAGAATGGCGTGACGCTCCGCTTGAAAGATGATCGGAACGCCGTGAGGCTTACCCTCATAATAAGTGGGCAACGTAGGATAGATGTTAGCCTGATCCATATGCGCGAGAGCTGCCCCCGCCATCGCGGCAAGTTCTTGCCCGTCTCCCTCATTGGAGCGAGGGCTACCTAGCCGGTCGAGCGGCCCCGGAAAGTAGCGCCTCAGCATCACGTCATTCCACTCGAATCCGCCCGTCGCTATAACCACGCCGCTGCGGGCGCGGTGTGTACGTCGCACGCCGCTGGATTCGACGACCACGCCGATGACGCGCGTTTTTTCCGCGTCCGTCAGAAGCTCCACGACGCGCGAGTTGGTCTCGACGCGACAGCCGATATCGAGACAACCCCTAAGCAAGCCAACTATGAGCGCGCTGCCCTGAGCGCGACTGTTCGTCAGCAGACGCCATAAAAGTCGAGGAGCAAACCTCAACGCCGCTCGAACCGGACGGTGGTAGAGATCCCCGTCGTAGACCTCTTGATATGTGAATAGATGCGATAGCGTAGAGCGCCGGATTCTATTGGCGTAACTCCCGACAATGGCTTTCCGGAGCGGCTGGGGGGACAGCATCCGTCCACGGGTCTTGCCGCCGGAGCGCTCAGCCATAATGTCCGGCTCCTCGGAAAGGGCGAACCGCAACGGCGTGTGTTCTTCCAGAAATCGCAACATCCGAGGAGCATTGCTCGCGAACGCGATCCAAAGCTCGTCTTCCTCCTCTTTCCAATCTGACGGATACGCGGCTCTAATGTATTCGATGGCTTCGGCGATGCTATCGGCTATCCCAGCTGCCAACGCATGGTGATTGGCGGGCGTCCAGGTTCCAGCGCCCGACATGGCGCTCGTGCCGCCAAGAACATCCGTCTTTTCCAAAATCGCGACGCGCAGACCGCCAACCGCCGCCCTGAGCGCCGCTGACAACCCCGCCGAGCCTGATCCGGCCACAACAACATCATAGTCTGACGGATCACATGCCGAATTCATGCTCGCCGTCTCCGCAAAATTCTTGCTGAAAATGCCTGCTGTTGGACGTCGACATGCCTTCCTCCATTCTGATCGACCCTGCCATCGCTGCGAATCACGGATGCGTCGTCAAGCGCACCGGCAAGGGAAGCATCATCGAATTCGGCACTTCGGCCGCCAAGAATCGACTTGATCGCCAGCGCAAAAGCACAAATGGCGCTAAGTGGTCGCAGCATTGGGATGGCGTTGAAACGCGGTCGTGAGGCTCGCCAGCAAGACCGCCAGAACACCAGTCAAGAATATCCCGTCGAATGTGACCGGCCCCTCCGATCGAGGCGACGGGTGCGCCTAGCCCCTGACTTCTGCCAAGATTTAGGAGATCAGCACCGATGAGCGTGCCCATACTGCCACTAATATACGCCAATGGCGCGGCAAGGCGCCGCGACAACAACAATGCCGTAATCGCTGTCGCCACGGTGGGTACGAACACCGGTAACGCGATCCCGAGACCTGGTACCGACTCGGCAAGCCAATGGGTTACTGCGGCGACGCAAACTATAGTCGTCAATCCCCGCCCCCAGAGATGGTTCTTGACCAATAGATAGATCGATACCAATCCTGGGATGACCGCGCCGCCGACATTCAACGCGACAATGGTCCCGGGCCGATCAATTGCCACGGGCACGACATAGTGAACGCCATAATAGGAAATGATCTGGTTTGACACGATTTGTTGCTCGGGCAATTCGAATAGGGGGACGTTGAAATAGCTGCCGATCAGAGAACCCAACAATACGAGCATCGCCGCGCGGGAGCTGAGACCAACACTCATGTAAGCGTAACGAAATGCTCTGACCTGCAGCAGGAGGAAAAGAAATGCGAGCGCGCCGACCAGAATCGAGAAGAAGGCTGGATCGAGCGGGAAATAGTAAAGAGGCCTCATCTTCGACCGCAACTGGGGTTGGTCAGTGTTAGTAGGCTCAGGTCGAGTCGAAGGTTGCTCGCGCTCGTGACAGGAGGACGAGTCGTCGAATTGGGAAGACGCGTCGCCCTGCCGGCCCGTAGCCAATCAGCGGGCTACCCTATCCACATAGCGGAAGAAGACAATATCCAGCCACCGGCGGCCATCTCGACAGGGCAGCCTTTCTCAACTTGCTCGCGCGACGGCAGAGAGTTGCCGGCCCGATCGCCAAGCTATGCCGGCGCGCAAAGTCAGACGGGGCTACAAAACTCGGGCTCTCTAGCCTTGGCCATTCCGCGTTGGGCGGCCATGCGTCCGCGTGTCGGCACCGAGTTTTTCGAGAGATCGCGGCGGCGTAAAACTCGGTGTGGAAAGCACTTCGCCTGGCGGGCCATAGCAAATTGGCGATCGCCGCTTCTGCGGGCGTCTCGAATCAGAAGCTCAAGCGAATGCCGCCTCCCTCTCAACCGCGGGCTCCCATGCCTCAATGGCCTCGTCGGTGATACGCTCGCCGACGGTACTTACCGCTTCTATTGCAAGCTCGTTTAACGTCGCAAAAGCCTCGGCCGTCATCCCTTCAGAACGCGCGCCGGGTGGCGCGGGCTTTTGAGAAGAAAGCGCGGAGGGCCACCTAAAGCCAGGCCAGATCCCGATCGCCAAGGCGGGACAGCTTATCTGAATTCGATAGCGGAGCTGTCGCGCCCGACGTCCGATTTGACCTCATTGACACGAAAACGAACGAATTCGCCAATGGCGACGAGCGCCATATTTAAGACTACGATCAGGATCGAGAGCGCGTCGAGGGTTGGCGAGAGATTGAAGCGGAAATCCGACGCAACCAGGATCGATAGCGGCTGGGTGCGTCCGCTCAGGAACGCCGTCACCACATATTCCGACGACGACAGCACGAAGCCGACAAATGACGCCGCTATGAGGCCGTTGCGCATCAACGGAAGCTGGACGCGAAGGAAGATCGCCCAGCTGCTTGCACCCAGATCCGCGGCCGCTTCCTCGATTTGGGGGTCGATACGGATCAGGACCGACGCGACCACTAAAGTGGTGAAGGGTAGGATGATCAGCGATTGCGCGATGACGATCGTCACAACGCTCTTGGCGATGCCGAGGTCGGCCAGCAGGATCAGATCGGAGACAGCGAGGATGATTTTCGGTATGAAGAACGGGATCGCCAGGAGAAGCAGGAACAGAGACTTGGCGCGAAAGCGATAGCGAGTCGCAGCGAGCGCCGCCATTGCGCCGAGCGCCATCGCGATAATTGCCGTTGGAATGGCCACCAGCAGCGTTACCAAGAAGCCGCCGAGCAGACGGTCGTCATGCAGCACGTCGCTGTACCAGTCCGTGGTCAAGCCTTGCAGCGGGAACGCGATCATCCGCGACGCATTTAGCGAAAACAGCGCGACGACCGCGATCGGAAGATACATGAACGCATAGGCGGTGACCACATAGGACTTGAGAAAGCGTTCCATGATCGTCACTCACCGGCCATCAGCGCACGACCCAACGTCGTTCGCGAGACGATCAGCGCCGCCATCGCCCCTAGCGCCAGCATCGCGGCGAGCAGGCTCCAGGCGATCGCCGATCCAAGCGGCCAGTCGAAAGCCGTTCCGAACAGGTCGTTGATGGCGCTGATGACGGTCACGCCGGATGAGCCGCCGATAAGCTGAGGCGTCAGATAGTCGCCGATCACGAGGATGAACACCATGAGTGCGCCGGCGACCAGACCGGGCAGTGTGAGCGGAAAAACAATCCGGCGAAAGATCGTGAGGCGGCCGGCGCCAAGGTCGGACGCCGCTTCGACGAGCCGGTCGTCGAGGCTTTCCATCCCAAGCCATAAGCCGAGCACCATGAAGGGCAGGAAATTGTATGTGAGGACGATGAAGGTCGCTATCGGACTGAACAGGATCGCCCAAATCGGCTCCTTGATAAGGCCTAGCCACATCAGAAAGGAGTTGAAGACGCCTTCGGCGCCAAGAAGCATCCGCCATGCGAAAATGCGAACTAAATCCCCTGTGTAGAGGGGAATAAGAAGGGCGGTCAGAAGAGCTGATTTCAACAAAATGACCCGCTTTGCGATGAAAAAGGCGATGGGATACCCAATGACGGCAGTGATGGCCGCCACCAACAGGCCGCTCCCCAACGCCTTCGCGATCAGCCAGCGATAGGTGCCACTTTCGAAAACCTTGGCGTAGTTGGCTAGGGACGGATGAGTATCGATCGAGACGAAGCTGACGCGAAAGAAACTATAGGCGAACAGGAGCGCGAGAGGCGCCAAACAAAACAGGACGATGGCGAGCACCACCGGCGTGGCGAGGACTGTGACAGGGTTGAGCTGTTGGCGTTCCATCGGTTCAGGCCAGCACGCCGTCGACGATCCACGCTCGCTGCGGATCAAAGGCAAGTCCAATGGAGGCGCCCGGGCACGGCGGATCGCGATCGGGTGTGCGCAAGACCAGCTTGAGATCGCCGATCGCGACCTCGACAATTGATTCGGCGCCTTGAAAAACGACATGGGTGACTGTGGCCACGACACCCGCGCCGGTGTCGCTCAGACGGACCTGTTCGGGCTTCAGACAAAGCGAGGCGGGCCGAGCCGGGCCAACGCCCGTCGCGCAGGGCGACCGGAATCGGCCGAGACGGGTGTCGATGACGGCCACGTCGCCTTCGACGTCTATAACCGATCCGGCAACCAGATTTGAACCGCCAATGAAATCGGCGACATAGGCGTTGGCTGGACGTCGGTAGATCGTTTCAGGGGCGCCTTGCTGCTCGATACGGCCAAGGTTCATCACGATGATCCAGTCGGAGAGGGCGAAGGCTTCCTCCTGATCATGGGTCACGTGGAAGAAAGTCAGGCCGAGACGCTTCTGGAGGTCCCTGATTTCGATCTGCACGTCTTTGCGCATCTTGCGGTCGAGCGCACTGAGGGGTTCGTCCAGCAGCAGAACCTTGGGCTCGTTGACGATGGCCCGCGCAAGCGCCACCCGCTGCTGCTGGCCACCTGAAAGTTGGCGCGGCCGGCGGTCGCTCATCGCGTCCATCCGCACGAGGCGTAGCGCCCGGGCGACCCTTTCCCCGGCGACTCGTTGCGCGATGCCTTTCACGGCTAGACCGAACGCGACGTTCTGGGCGACCGTGAGATGCGGGAACAATGCATAGCTTTGGAACACAGTGTTAATTGGACGCCGGCTTGCTGGAACGTCAAGCAATGGCGCGCCGTCGAGGTCAATCCTGCCCGACGTGACCGTTTCAAACCCGCCGATAAGGCGGAGAATGGTGGTCTTGCCGCAACCCGAGGGACCGAGGACGGTCACATAACTGTTGCGCGCCAAGGAGAAATCGACGCCTCGGACGGCGGGAGTGCTACCGTAGGATTTATGCAGCCCGCTCGCGACGAGAATGGGTTGCGTTTGTTGATCCTCGTCGCGGCTCATGCGGCAGCCTCGCTCTCAGCTGGCTTTGACTTCGTTCCAGAGCTGGACCCAATCATTGTAGCGCGGCGGATTGGCTTTCCAGACGAAGGAATCCATGACCGACAAGTCTTTGATGAATATTTTTTCCTGCTGTTCGGGCGAAAGCTTGTCGCGCGCTACGGACGTGCTCTGGGCGTAGGGCCCTCCGACAGCAAGCTGCATGCCATAGTCCGGGCCGAGCAGATAGTCGATGAACTGTAGCGAGGCGTCGAGACGGTCACCGTCCACTTCCTTGGGTATGGCCAGCGTATCGCACCACCCAATCACGCCCTCCTTCGGTTTCGCCATGCCCATTTTCAGGCCGCGGGCGGTCAGGTCGTAGTAGGGGGGCACCCAAGAGAAGGCGCAGACGACCTCGCCAGTAGCGAAAAGATTGGTCAAGTCGGCGATTGAATTCCAGTAGGTGCGCAGCAGTTTCTTTTGCGCCATCAGCGCTTTCTTTACCTCCGCCAGTTCCTTGTCGTCCATGACGAACATCTTGTCGCGTGGAATTCCCAGATACATCGCCGCGATCATGATGCTTTCAAGCGCGTAGTCGCGCATCGCGAGTCTGCCCTTGTACTTCTCTCCGGAGAAGAATACCGACCAGTCAGGCTCCGCGCTCATCAGATCAGCGCGATAGACGATCGGATTGATGCCCCAATAGAAAGGGACGCCATAGAACTGCCCGTTCTTCTTCCCAAGAGGCGTTGTCCGGAAGGTGTCGTAGAGCTTTGCTGCGTTCGGGATTTTCGGCGTTTTGATGGGCTGCAACAGGTCCGCCGCGATATAGAGTTCAACCTTGTCGAGGCCCGGCGTGATCAGGTCTAAGGACGAGCCGCCTCCGGCTCGCAACTTGGCGAACTGCTCATCGTCGGTGCCGATGAAATTCTTGACGATGTTGATTCCTGTCTTCTCTTTGAAAGGCGCCAGATAATTGTCCTTGGCGAGGTTCTCCCAGGTCAGCCAGTTGACCTCGGTTTTCGCCGCGCGCGCCGGCGCGGCGAGGCCAGGCGCCGAAAGGGCCACAGCGGTCCCGGCAAGCTTCAAAAGCACTCTGCGGTCAATTCGAAGGTCCATGGTCCAGACTCCCAATGACGCCCGGCGTGGCAATCGGGTTGGAAATCGTTCCGTCAGCCGGGGCTCACATGAAAACTGATTTTCTATAAGTTAGCAATATGGAAACATGCTTTCATTTTTGCGCGCGGTCTATTTCCTTCGGCGCTTGGCCGGCGAAGTGGGCGGAGCGAGCGGATCAAGCCTTTCGTGCAACGCCTCGATGTCGGTCAGCCGCCCGATCGATGGATCCCCCAATGACATCCCGACCGCCGCGCAGAGATAGTTGATAAGACTGATCGGCGCGGCATAGCTGTCGAACAGGCTGTGGCCGCGGTTGTGACAACGTAGTGTCACCGCCGCCAGTTGCGCCGTCCGCGCCGCCGTGGCGTCCGTGACCAGCACCGAACGGGCCCCGCGTTCTTGCGCGACCGACATCATTTCGCGCAGGGTCAGAGGACGGCGGCGGAAGCCAATAGCGAGGAGCACGTCTTCTGGGCCGAGACTGACCAGATCCTCGGCCATTGTCATGCCGGCGATCGGCAGGAGACGCACATCATGCTTGAGGTGGATGAGCAGGCCACGGGCGTAGGTCGCCAGCGCATAGGAATTGCGGAATCCGACGACCCAGAGCGTGCGGGCCTGCGCGATCATGGAAACCGCTTCAGCGATTGCCTCCGGTTTCAGCATCTCGGCGGTGCGCGTCAGATTCTGCAGATCTTGCGCAATGTGGAGGCCAAAGTCTCCCGGCGCCAGACGCCGCTCGCCTATTCCGGTGAGCTCATAGAGTGGCGAACCCCAGTCATGGCCGCGCTTGATATGACGGCGGAGGTCGGCGAAGTTCTGGTAGCCCAACCGCTGAAAGAAGCGGGCCGCTGTGGCGCTGGAGACGCGCGCGCGGGCGGCGAGTTCGCTTGCCGTGAAACTAGGCAGATTCTCGAGAGATTCCAGAACAACGTCCGCCAACCGGCGTTCGCTCGTCGTGAGGGCGTCGAGGGTTTCGAAAATTCGGGTATTTATCCCCGCTGCGTCGCCGTCGGGGGTTCGTTCAGCCATGCCTTTTGCTCCTTTCTTTTTTCATACCACGGACATGATGAAGTTTCTTTTTCATTTTTGGGTTGACTGTATTCAATGAGCCGGTATTTCTGGATCCCGGTTTTCGTCAACGACCGGGGTTCGATGGACGCGTCCTCCTCTCCCCTCCTCCAGTTCCAGCTCAATCAGAGCTATCGTTGCGTCGCCTACGACGCCGCTCATGCCGCTATCCTTTCTCGGGCGGGGGAGGAGGCGGCGCGGGCCGAGATCGAGCGCTGGACGGGCTATTCACGCACGCCGCTCCTTGCTTTGCCCGACCTTGCCGACGAACTCCAAGTCGCGGCCATCGATTACAAGGACGAAAGCGGCCGCTTCGGTCTTGGCAGCTTCAAGGCACTCGGCGGAGCCTATGCCGTATTCCGTGTCCTATCCTCCATGATCGAACGGGCGACGGGTAGTCGCCCTCAGGCGGAGGATCTCATCGCCGGCCACCATCGTGAAATCACCAGCGCGGTGACGGTAACTTGCGCGACAGACGGGAACCATGGCCGCTCGGTCGCCTGGGGCGCGCGTCTCTTCGGAAGTGCTTGCGTTATCTACGTGCACGCCACGGTCTCTGAGCAACGGGTTCGGGCGATCGAACAATTCGGCGCGCGGGTCAACCGCACCCCTGGCTCCTATGACGACGCCGTCCGCCGCGCCGCCGCCGATGCCGCCGCACATAGCTGGATCGTGGTCTCGGATACCTCATATCCAGGCTATCTCGAAGTCCCCCGCCACGTCATGCAAGGCTATTCGGTCATGGTCGAGGAAGCGATAGTCCAGATGGCGGAGCGCGGACGGAAGGCAAGCCATGTTTTCATCCAGGGCGGGGTCGGCGGCCTCGCGGCGGCGGTAACGGCGCATTTTTGGGAATCATTCGGCACAGAAGCTCCGCGCGTCGTCGTGGTCGAGCCTGATCGGGCGGCATGCCTCTTTGCGAGCGCCGCGGCGGGATTTCCGACAGCGGTGGGCGGCGACCTCGACACGATTATGGCCGGTCTCGCCTGCGGCGAGGTATCGCTTCTCGCTTGGGAAATTTTGCGCGATGGAGCGGCGGCCTTTATGACGATTTCCGATGAGGCGGCCATCGACGTCATGCGGCTTCTCGCCTCCGGCCGCGCAGGCGCCAGCATCGTCGCGGGCGAGTCGGGCGTCGCGGGACTCGCCGGCCTCCGTGCATTGGCCGACCGGACCGAGTGGCGGCGCGCCATCGCTCTCGATTCCGCCTCCACTGTTCTGGTTTTCGGCACGGAGGGCGACACGGATCCGCAGCTCTATCGCAGGCTTGTCGGCCGCTCGGCCGACGAGGTGAGGTCACAGGCATGAAGAACGAGCCGAGCATCGACGGCGGCCGTCTTCTTGATCGGATCAGGGCGCTCGGCCGCATCGGCGCCCTACCCGGCGGCGGCGTGTGCAGATTAGCGCTGTCGCTGGAAGACAAGGCAGCCCGCGACTGCCTAGTCGGATGGATGAAAGAACTTGGGCTCGATGTTGCGGTCGATCGAATCGGCAACATATTCGGCGTACGGGCCGGACGTACAAAAGGCACGCCCATCATGGTAGGCTCGCACATCGATACGGTGCGCACTGGCGGCCTGTACGATGGCAGTCTGGGCGTACTGGCGGGCCTTGAGATCGTCGTCGCCCTCGACGCGGCGGGAGTGGTTACCGACCGGCCGATCGCCATCGCCGCCTTCACCAACGAGGAAGGCGCCCGGTTCGCGCCCGACATGATGGGAAGCCTCGTTTTCGTGGGCGGTCTCTCGCCCGACGACGCGCTGGCCACCGTCGGTATTGACGGCGCAAGAGTGGGCGACTGTCTCAATCGGATCGGCTATGCCGGCGATGCTTCGCCCTTCCCCGACGGGGTGCACGCCTATGTCGAGTTGCATATCGAGCAGGGGCCAGTCCTGGAAGCCGAGGGAAAGGATATCGGGATTGTCGAGGGCGTACAGGCAATCTCCTGGACCGAACTGATGATCCACGGCATTTCTGCGCATGCGGGCACAACGCCGATGCGGCTGCGCCGTGACGCTGGCCATGCCGCGAGCGCAATCGCGGTCGGGGTTCGCCGGATCGTCGAGGAGTTTGGCGGCGACCAACTCGGCGCGGTCGGGTCGCTCACGCTCGAACCCAACCTCGTCAATGTCGTCGCCGAACGCGCGCGCATGACCATTGACCTTCGCAACCCGAGCGAGGCCACCCTGTGCGACGCCGAGGCGCGCCTAGACTCGCTGGCAGGACTGGTCGCACAAGAGGAAAATGTCACCGTCGAGAGCCGCAGACTGGCGCGCTTTCAGGCCACGGACTTCAATATTCCGCTTCTCTCGCGTTTCGAAACGGAGGCGCGGCGACGCGGGCTGTCGACACGGCGCCTCTTCTCCGGCGCCGGCCATGACGCCCAGATCCTCGCCAGGATTTGTCCGTCGGCGATGATTTTCGTCCCAAGCGTTGGCGGGATCAGCCACAACATCAACGAACATACCTGCCCAGGCGATATCGCCAACGGAGCAAACCTCCTGCTCGCGGTCGTCATCGATCTGGCCGGCATAACGCGAGACAACAATCGAGGAGCAGCGCCTCAATGAGCAGAGAAATCGTTGTCGGCGCGGCTCAGCTTGGTCCAATCGCGCGTGATGAGCCACGCTCATCCGCGATTGGCAGAATGATCGCGCTATTGGAAAAGGCGGCGGCGCGCGGTTGCCAGCTTGTCGTCTTCCCTGAGCTGGCGCTGACCACCTTCTTTCCACGCTGGTTCATGGAGGAACAGAGTGAAATCGACTCCTTCTTCGAGGACGAAATGCCCAACGCGGCGGCGCAGCCGCTGTTCGATCGCGCCCGCGAATTGCGAATCGGTTTCTACCTCGGTTACGCGGAACGTACGTTACTCGGCGGGCGGATGCACCGCTACAACACGGCCATAATAGTCGATCGCTGCGGCTCGATCGTCGGCCGCTACCGCAAGGTGCACCTGCCCGGCCATAGAGAACCTGAGCCCTGGCGTGCGTTTCAGCATCTCGAAAAGCGCTATTTCGAGCCAGGCGAAAATTATTTCGATCCGATCGAGGCGTTCGGCGGCCGCGTCGCCATGGCGATCTGCAACGACCGCCGCTGGCCCGAAATCTATCGCGAAGCCGCTCTGCGCGGGTCGGAAATGATTTTGCTTGGCTACAATACGCCGGTCCATTACCCGCCAGCGCCCGAGCACGATCATCTGCAGTGCTTCCACAACCACCTCGTCATGCAGGCGGGGGCATATCAGAACGGGATTTGGGTAGTCGGCGTCGCCAAGGCGGGGCGCGAGGAAGGCTGCGATCTTATCGGCCAGAGCTGCGTCATCGCGCCAACCGGGGAAATCGTCGCCATGTGCAGCACCCTGGGCGATGAACTCGCCACGTACGCCTGCGATTTCGATCGCTGCCACGAAATTCGCAAGAATGTCTTCAACTTCCAGCACCATCGGCGACCGGAGATGTATCCGTTGTTGTCCGCCATCAGTCCGAAGCCGGATATGAAGGAGAGTAGGGTTATGACGCCAGCCCTTCGAGGAGGGTCTTGGCCTCCTTAAGGTCAAGCGTGTCGAAGCCGTCGGTGAACCAGCCATAGACCGGAGCAAGAAAATCGCGGGCCTCGGACCGCTTGCCCTGATCTCGCCACAGCCGCGCCATGCTCATTGCCGCGCGCAGCTCCCAGGACTTTGCTTGCTGCGCGCGTGCAACCGCGAGCGCGTGCGCGAAATAAGCTTCCGCCTTCGCTGCATCCGGCTGCGGTGACTTGAGCGCGATTTGTCCGGCGATGCGATGCAGCTCGGCTTCGCACCACCTTTCCTTGGTTCCTTCCAGCGCCGTCATTGCTTCATCGACGCAGCGCCAGGCCTCATCGAATTGGCTGAGGTCCGCATAGGCTTTCGCCAGATATGACAAATGCGAAGGAGCCCACAGTGTCGCTTCTTTTGACCGCAATGCGGTGAATGCGGAGGCGATCATCGCGACTGCGTCCTCGGCCTTGCCGGTCAGGGCCAACACGTAACCTTGGAACACTATTCCAAGGGCCTTCCAGAAGAAGCTAGTTTTTTCGCCACTAATCGAGCGCGTGGGATTCGCAAGATCGGCCCCACTCAACGGATCATCATTGCGGGGCCGATCAGGCGAGAGTCTTGCAGATTTAGCGGCGTGATTTTCGCGTAGCCGGCCTGCTCAAGCTCGTGGCACACGGTCGGCAACGAGCAAAAGGCGCAGATCGTTAGGGCGCATGGCTGCGAACATCCCATCGTCTATACGCAAGAGGATTTCGCCGCGGCCGTCAATGAGATTACCGGCAGAGACAAGGTTCCGGTCGTTTACGATTTTAAACGCCCGAGCGTATGTAGATGTCGACAAAGTTGACACCGACAGCGGTGTGGCGCATGCGTACCTCGCCGGGGCCGGGCTTGCCGACTTCGATTTCCTCCCAGACCAGGACCTCTGGGCCGCCAGTTTTGTAAAATCGGATAGCATGCGTCATCGAAAGCCCTCGTTTTAGCCCGAATGCGTCTTCAAGTAATGGACGCTCGGACCGGACCGTTCCGCCCACTATCAGGGCGCGCCGCCCGCATGGCGTCGAAAGTTGGCGCAGTGATCGGCGCCCGGGATTAGCTAGCGGGGTCTATGCGAGCGACCGGTCATCGCGCCGGGTGTCGCGCCCGGCGTAGAGCTTTGCCCGTGGGAGCGGCTTGTGATAGCTTTGGAGGCGAGGCGCTCTGCAGGGCCTCGATCATTCCATGCAGGTGCGCCGCTGCATTCTCCACGTCAAAGTGTTTGTATTGGCCTGCTCGACTTTCTGCTGCAAGAAGACCGCATCGATGGACATTTTTGAAATCCCCATAGGGAAACTCGTAGTGTCCCTTGGTGTCCTCGGGTTTCTCGTCGTTTAATCCCAAATACCATTTGCCATATTCCGCAAAACCGTGGAGGCGAAGGAATTCATTTTCCTCCTGTGCGGACGGCCGATGCTCGCTCCATGCATCCCGTTCGTCGTAAGTGAACCGTCCCTGGTCGATGAGCTCTTTGGCGTGGTCATATGCTCTCCGATTGAGCGTCACGGCCATGACGGTTCTCCTTTCTCAACTCGTGGCTCAGCGCGATCGCAGTTTGGAACCTAACGCCTCGGCACGCGTCTCGCGTTGACGACCGTCAATTATAGCCCCGGTCGGAGCCGCATGGGGTCGAAGAGGTTGCACTCGAGGTTCGCATAGGATTCGGCGATCAATGGCGCTCAGACCATCGCCCGGTGATTTGCGTCAGCTCTATTTCTCAATTCCACGCCTGGGCGGTTGCCGATGCCGATCATCTCTTGGGCGAGGTCGTCGTCTGAATATTGATCGCGCGCTCCCTGCGTCTCGGGAAGTTTCCGCTGGGAATCTCGCAGCCGGCGAGAGAGGGGAAAACTCCATAAGCATGTGCCAGCCCATCGTCATGATGTTCGCCTGTCCCTTCCAGGCTGAGCTGACGAGAACGTTAGGATCGGGTTCAAGAAACCGCCGGATTTCAGAGTCGGGAAATCCCTCCTTCGGTAAATATCACATCGCCGCCTTTCGCCTTTTTCCGAGTGGCGGCCCCGCGAGGCGCAATTCTCTGTCCTAAGCGACGCTCACTCACGCCGCGCGCCTGTGCCCCCCAATCCTTTCATAGCCCCAAGTAGCGGCCGCTCGGAGTCGCAATAGTCTTTCCATGCGCTGCTCCTTGCGATCAGGCCTGGCGCCGTGCGCACCGTGAAGCGTTTCGGGTCGAGATCTTTCTTCATCTGGCTCCACGTCAGCGGCATCGATACCGGAGCGCCATCGCGCGCTCGTGGAGACAGCGGGGCAATCGCCGTGGCCGTGCGGTCGTTCCGAAGATAGTCGAGGAAGATCCGCCCGGTGCGCGCTTTCTTCGCCATGGTGACGAGATAACGGTCCGGACTATCGGCCGCCATCCGAACGCAGATTTCGCGGGCGAAGGCTTTGATGTCCTGCCAGCCCAATTTGCCCGTTTTAGGCACCAAAAGCGGCGTCACCACATGCAAACCCTTGCCACCCGTCGTTTTGCAAAAGGGGACAAGTCCAACGGCTTCGAGCCTGTCGCGCATCTCGTGGGCGGCCGCGATCACGCTGTCAAACGGCACGTTGGGCGCAGGATCGAGATCGAACACGAGCCGGCCTGGACGGTCAGGATGGCCCGGTTGACAATTCCAAGGGTGAAGTTCGAGCCCGGCAGTCTGCGCAACCGCGACCAGACCTTCGACGCGATCGATCTGAAGGTAAGGCTTGCGGTCACCCGGGACGGTCGTCAGCGAAAGCAAGTTGGACGTGGCTTGCATTGCGTGACGCTGAAAAAAAACTTCTCCGCCGATCCCATCCGGCGCCCGAACGATGGAGCACGGCCGCCCTTTGATGTGCACGATCATCCAGGAGCTAACCGCCTCGTAGTAGCGTGCGAGGTCATGCTTGGTGACCGGTTGACCGTCGCCGCCATCCGGCCACAGCGCCTTTTCAGGCTTGGTGATCGGAACGCCCATGACGACGCTTGTCGTCGTCTCACTAGCCAGACGGACGGAAGCCGGCGACGAAGGCGCCCCGCGCGCGAGTTTCGGTTCCTTGAGCGGCGTGGCTTTTGCCGGCGCCGGCTTCTCGGCCTCGACCTCATCGGCGGGTTTGTCGTCGCGCAGCCCTTTGAATGCAGCTTGTCGTACCATCCCGTCGCCTGTCCATCCGGCGAATTCGATCTCGGCAACAAGCTGAGGTTTGACCCAGTGCACCCCTCGTTCTTGCCGCGGTGCGTTAGCGCCGCCAAACGGGCTTCCGCTGGTCTCAAGCGGTTTGAGCCTTGGAAACATCCGCGCCACGGTGGTCTGGCTGAAGCCGGTTCCGACCCGACCTAGATAGATGAGATGGTCGCCGCTGCGCGCGCCGACCAGCAGCGACCGAAACCGTCCGTTGGCTTCGCTCCACCCACCGATCACGACTTCATGTCCGGCGCGGCATTTGGCCTTTGTCCAGGCACCGCCACGCCCGGACGCGTACGGCGCGTCGAGCCGTTTGGAGACGATTCCTTCGAGCGACATGCGGCACGCCGAGCGCAACACGGCATCACCAGCCGCATCGAAATGCTCCACGTACCGAATGACCGGATCCGCTTTTTTCTGCTTGGCGAGTATGGCTTTCAACCTGGCTTTGCGCTCTGCCAGCAGCAGCGCACGCAAATCCTCTCGGCCACTAAACAGGAGATCAAAGGCGAAGAAAACAAGCTGATTGGTGTTGCCTTCCGAGAGTGCCGCCTGCAACGCGGCGAAGTCCGGAGCGCCGTTGTGATCGAGCGCGACCATCTCGCCATCGACGATGCAGTCCGGAAACGGATTAGCCGCATTCGCAACGGCGGGAAACCTTTCCGTCCAGTCCAAACCTTTCCGGGTCCGCAGCGTCACCTCTCCGTCTTCGATCCGCATCTGGATTCGGTAACCGTCGAACTTGATCTCATGGGCCCATCCGGGACCCAATGGCGGACGCTTGACCAGGGTGCACAGTTGCGGCGCGACAAAATTCGGCAGCGTTCGAACCTGCTTGCCGGTCTGCGGTCTTTTTGTCTTCAGACCCGATCCATCGCTCTTCGTGCTCATGCCGTCCGCCGTGCATCACCCCGGTTGGAATCCCACCCGCATCGGGCCGCAACTTCGACCCGCGGCTCAGCATGAAGGACTTTGGCGAACGACCCTTGCCGGAAGCGATCTCGGCCATCGACCTGCCCGAGGCCACCGAACGATCTTCCTTCAGCAATGCATCGCCATCGCCCTCCCGCGCGAACTCGTCGCGATGCTTGATCAGAAGCCACCTGCTGCGCTTGCCTTTGAACTTGTCGCCGCTTATGCGCACCAGGACCCAGCTTCCCTTCAGGCGCTGACCGTTGAGCTTGAACTTAAGTTCGCCCTTGCGAAGCGCCTCTTCGGGCGAGCCGGAGCCCTCGTAAGCCCAATAGCCGCGGTCCCAGATCTGCACGGTGCCGCCGCCATATTGGCCCTCGGGGATGGTACCTTCGAAATCACCGTAGTCGAGCGGATGGTCCTCGACCTCGACGGCGAGGCGCTTGTCGTGGGGGTCGAGCGAGGGACCCTTCGTCACCGCCCACGACTTGAAGACGCCGCCGAGCTCCAGCCGCAAGTCGTAGTGTAACCGCTTGGCGTCGTGCTTCTGGATGACGAACCGCAAGCGTTTGGATGCTGACGCCTTGCCACGTCCGCTTGGTTCTGCGGTCTTGGCGAAGTCGCGTTTGGCTTCGTATTCCGCAAGCTTGGATTTGACCAAATCCAAGGCCTCCGATCGATCGCCCCGATGATTCTAACGCTGTGACCCTCGATTGGTTCGGGCTAATTGGTGCAGCCCGTATCGAGGCTTTCGCACAACCAACGGGCACGGCGAATGCGGGTTCGCCACGCCATCCAAGGGCCCCTCCAACTAACAACTTTGATCATCGCGCTGTCACACCCATGCGCCTTGACGGTCGTCATTATTTCGAGGTTTTCCGCCCAGCCGACTCGCCGCGAAACTGGACAAAACTGGGCAAAACGCGACGGTGCACCGATAGCAACCTTCAGCCGCTCAAACCGCGCCGAGCCAAGAAGCGATCGTGGCGCGCCTCAGGAGCGAGAGCAGCGTCGGGCGACGCGCTATTCCAAATCCGTTATACGTGATTTGCTCATCAGAACGGCTTCAAGTGCTTGAACTGGCGAACCCGGCGCCTGATATTCGGATCAAGCGAAAAGCACTGACCGTAGCTGTCGTACGGCCACTCGCATTTGGTGGATGCCTTCCGGTTCACCGGCGAGCATGATGGGTTCGTTACGCAGCAGACGGGTAAGGCATTGGCATCCGAAGCGCTGCAGGGCGGCCTCGACGGCCAGGGCAGGATCGAGAGCGACAGGCCAAGCAGCGACCGCCTGCGGCAGGCCAGCAATCCCGAGGAGTCGGTAGCCTCGCTCGGCCTTGCTTCGCGTTTCAATGCGGACAGGCGCAGCTCCGAGCAGCCGCAACGCCACGTCAAAGAGCGCCGGGGGGTCGCCGCTCCTGAGCTCAAGCTCGATCTCGCTGATACGCTCGACACCACTCCCATCGGCCGTGCTAATTTGGCCCTCGTCGATCGCGGCCTCAATTTCGTGTTGACGGCTTTGGCTCGATTACAGTCACCGTCCGCGTGCCGACGTCGCTGAGGATCTGGACAAGCTTTCGCCCCTGCTTGCGCACCCGCAGCGTCAGCGGTTTTCGACGTAAAGCGAAGTCGGGTGTGTCGTAGTAGGTGCTTGTGAGATCTGACTGGACCTCCGACCGCCGGGTCGGCATCGACGGGAGAACGAACTTCAACTTTTGAAGCTCTGAGAGTGGTGCAGCGAGCCTGAGCTCAACTTCGGTCGAGATGTGACGCCTCCCCGTGGTGTCGACGCCGGCGCGGGCGGCGGGTCGCGTAATTGGTGGCTCAATTGACGCTCGCGGATTCCAGGAGAGGGCGCACCGCCGGCTAATTTGCGCCGTTTGAAGTATTGCACTGCGCGCTCGTGGCTCTCCGCCTCCGCGCGCGTCGTGAAAGTGCCGATTGTGGCGTTTTCCGGTTCTCGGATTGATTTTCCGCGAATACAGGCGATAGCCGCCCCGATTTCAGCTTTCGGATCATTGCCGTTTGAAAGCGCGTTTGCTTATTTCCTCATGGCGCCGGTGGGCAGCAACGAGGTCGCCATGAGCTTCCGAGGAAGTCTCGCACATCGTCTTGAATTGTGGATTCTCTCTCGACGCCGGTTCAATGATGGCAACAGCATCGGACGCGGGAAAGGTTTCTTCTAGCCCGACTTCCAGCAGCCGCTCAAGACGGTCGAGCTCGGCGTCCTGGTTCTTGTTACCCTCGGTTGCCGGTGCGGCGCGTCTTGTTTTTGTTTTTGCCGTTTTCATTGCGGGATCAGCTCGCCCTCCGGGCCCGCACGTTTTGCCGTTTTGCAGACATTCGCTGGTGATCGGTGGCGTCGCGCCGAGGATAATTGCGAGCACTGCCACGCTCGGCTGCTGCACTCTGCCGCAGCGCGTCCATCAAGTTGATAACCTCGGCCCGCGGTTGCTCCTTCGGCTTCTCGATCTTTGCGCCACTCTGTTTTTTCTTGATCAGCTCCTTGAGCGCGTTCTCGTAGCGATCGGCAATTTTCTCTGGCTCGAAATGCCCGGCCCTAGTCTCGACAATATGGACCGCCAAATCAAGCATGTCCTTGGGAACTCTTTCCTCCAGAATTTCCCCGAAAAAATCGGCTTCTTTCCGAATCTCGTAGGGGTAGCGGAGCGTGACCCCCAGCATTCCCTTGCCCCGCGATTCGATCGCAATCACATGTTCTCGCGTTGTGAACGCGACGCGACCGAGGGCCACCATGCCTTCTTTCTTGATCGCCTCACGGATCACGACGAAGGCTTGCCGGCCTACTTCGCTCTCGGGCGCAATGTAGTACGGAATGTTCCTGAATAGTTCGTCAATCTCACTCTTCGGAACGAATTGGTCGATCTCGATGGTGTGTGTGCTTCCGATCGCGACGGTTTCAAGCTCATCGTCGGTTAATTCGACATAACGGGCCTTGCCGACTTCGTAGCCTCGGACAATATCCTCGTCGCTGACAGGCTTGCCAGTCACGGCATCGACTTTGCAATATTTGATCCGGTTCCCGGTCTTCCTGTTGATCTGATGAAATTTGATCTTGTCCCGCTCCGAGACCGCTGGGAACAGCTGGATCGGGCACGAAACCAGAGACAACTTAAGATAGCCCTTCCAATAGGCTCGCGGAGCCATCGTGCGCAACTCCTCTCAAGCTGAAAGACTCACGCAATTTACAGTGCCAGCGTCGAAATCACCTGAGGCCACAACGTGCGGATCTCCTGCGGCAGCCTTGGATCACGTCGCTGACCTCTCCCGGAGTGACATGTTTTCCCAGGACGAGGAACACCGCGTACGTTGCGTCCTTGGGTTCGATCGGTCCGCCAGCGAGGTGTGTTGCCACCCGGGCGAGGAAGTCTTCGCGCGAGCGGATCTTCTCTGGATTTCCAGCCGGACGCCAACCTGGCCCCAAGGTGGGTTGCCTCGTCGATGGTCAGACGATCACGCAGGCAAAGTAGCACGGCGCGCAATGCTTGATAGGCTCGGTGCCGGTCGGAACCCAAGGTTTGCGAGATCTCCTTGAGCCAGGTGTTGGTCTTGTGAACCGTTTCGTCGAATACTGCGAGACCGGTTGTGCTCATAATTCCATCTCCGCTCGTATGCGGAATCGTATGCAAACAATCGCCGCGTCGCGATCGAACGCGCATTTCAGCTATCTTATAAATTATGGGCTCATTAACCCGGCACCGCCTTGATCGGTATCAATTTCCCTCGAACGGAAGCGTCTGTCTCCCGTACGATGTCTTCGGGTTTCTTATGCTCCCGCAGGCGGAGGAATCGGAGGTGGCGCAATTTGTCACCTGCCGCAAAACGCTCGTCCGTGAGTGTCGCCAACATGGGCACGACCCATCAGGGCCGTGCTTTCTTCCGAAGCATGGGCTTCGTTAAGTGACTGCGTTACGGGCAGATTACGCCAAACCACCCTCACGCAACTGGCCTGATTGTCGCCGTCCATATGTCTTTCGAACCGTTTGAGTCACGGCAGAACCGGGTTGCTACGAAGCTGACACCCGTCAGGGTATCCGCGGTCGAACCGGCGTATCCTTTGTTCGATTGCTAAACGCGCACAACGCGGCGCAGCTTTCGCGAGGTTGTCCTGCAATTGTCTGGTGAGTTCAGGCGTTGTGGTCGTTTCAAGCGCAGAGCCTGCGGTGAGCAGGAGGGCGGACGCATGGTTTTCATCACTATATCTCCTGATTTGGTCTCGTGAACAAACATTTTATCAGGGTCGAGGGTGTCGTCCGCGAAAATTAAATAGATACGAAAAAAGTTACGTACGTACGATGCATGGTCTGGGCGACGGAGCCGCCGGGGCCGCCATTCCTCATCGCGCCTTCCTCGGCCGACGCCCCCGGCGCAACGTTGTCAAGCCCCGGCCCGCGGTCGAGCCAGGCCTGGCCTACGAACGGGTCTGCCGGATTTGCTCCTTCGAGCTCAAATCCGGAGATGTAATTGACGACAATCAAGGGCGACTCGTGATTTTTCAGCAATGATAGCGCTTGGCTCTGGATTAAGGAGCAGATCGTGAAGCGAAACATCGTAAGTTGCTCGATCGCTGTTCTTGCGGGCGCTGTGATGCTCGCTCTTCCCATGAACGAGACGTCAGCGTTCACCCTTTCAGCCCCTTCTCTCAAAGAAGGCGCGGCGTCATCCCAAGTCGACAAAGTCTTCTGGAGGCGAGGCGGTTGGGGTTGGCGCCACGGCAGGTGGGGTTGGTGGGGGGCGCCGTTGGTCGTCGGCCCGGCGATAGTTGGACCCCCCTACTATGATCCGTGCTGGCGTCGGGCTTTGGGCCCCTGGGGCTGGCGTTGGGTGTGGGTTTGCTACTAGCTGGCGGGGGTCACTGAGAACCGGCCTGACGTTCTTGCTCGCTAACGAGAAGCCGGCCATGGCGCCTCGATGAACTCCCGAAACACGACTTCGTCATTTGGGTCCTTCGCATTCTCGCGCCCGGGAATTTTCTATTCGCCAGCATGATGAAGCTGAGGGCCAATCCACGATGGTGCAGGAGTTCGAAGCCGTAGGACTGGACCAATGGTTTCGCTATCTGGGGCGCTTATCTACCTTCAACGTGCCCGAATTCAGGCTCGACTGGGGCTGTGAACGGGCGGTTCGTTGGCATACGGCAATCAAATTCAGGGGCTGCGACGCTCTAATCGCTGCATTCGTCTCGTCGCGCGACGCCGATGACCGCAAACTGCGCCCGCCGTTCTGTGTTCCTATTGTGGCTGGCCGTCGTCAGCCCGCTTGTCACTTTTGTGGCGATCGTCTTGGGGCAGCGCTGCGGGTGGCGATGCGCGCGACGCGCCTCCCCAGAATGCGACATCGGACTTGAAGCGGGCGCTCTGAGGAAGGCGTGATGAAGGATGGCCCGAGGTGGTCCATGCTGGACTGCCGCCGCGCGATCCGTTGCGGTGGCTAGCGCAACTAGCCTTAGATGATGCTCGCCAACGAGAGTGTAGCAATGAGACGTTACGTGGCTCATGCAGTAACCTCGCGGCGGCAGGAGAACGCTATGAAACTCGATTTTTTGACTTTCTTTTCCGTTGCAATTTTCTTTCTCGTAGCAATGTCCGGGCCAGCCCAGGCCGTAAGTCCGAAGCGCAACCAATTCTCCGGTGCTTGTACATCTGCGACCATAAAGAAGTGCGTCGATACACTATATCAATGTTACGATCTCTGCCGTGCGCGATCAGGAATATAGACGAGCAGAATTGCATTCACAGCTGCTGCTTAAGTGAACTTACCTGCCTGTCGTCTAAGAGATGTAGCACCCTCAATATACGATGCTAACTGAAGAATTGCAGTCGAGCGTTCGTGTTTGCGCCGAATGCGCTGGGCGTTCAATTGAGACCGGAGTTCTAACGAGAGAACCGATCGAATTCTCTCTGTTGGGGCGTGAAAGCGTTGGCGGTCGTTGGCCTGCGTGGCATCTTGCGTCCCGCTCTCGTAACCACCAGCGTATCCGACCGGGCACGGCCGCGCTCGGCCGTTGCGGAAGAGCCTGTCAACAGACCCTCGGCGGTAAGGCAATCGTCGCCAAGCGGTGTCGACTCAGATCGTCAGAGAAAGTCGGAGCGTTGGTAGTTCGGCCGATTCGATAGTCGCGCCGGCTGGGATGGTCCTCACGTTCACAGTTAGAGTATACTGACGAGGGCCTCGCCGAGGGCCTTCGTCTTCCTCCAAATATCGAGCGGTTCGTCAACAACTTCTATCCTCGCCTCGATTGGAAGAGCCTGCACTTTCCCTTCTTCAAATGCTTGGAGAGTAATCCTCGCCGCGAGAAGGTGAGTGTAAAATGCCGTCATGTCGGCGGCGAGGTGGCGACCTAAACTGCCAACCTTCCCAACATTCGCCTGGAAAACTGGATCGCGGGACGCCTGCTCGCCTCGGAACAAGGTTATAGAAACATCGTTCCCCGATCGCCAAGCGACGAGAAGACTCTCGGCCCTTTGGTCGTGCTTTCGCGTCTCCGCAAGATGCCGCAAACTCTAAAGATTGCCCCCGCCGATGAGGGGATGGCGCTGAGATTCCTCAGTGCAACGGTCCAGGGATGGGATCGCCTTCCGTTCGCAACGCAAATTGGCTCATGCGGGATGCTTGCATCATGTCAAACGGGGGAAATCTGTCACCCCGGAGGCTCTGATGACATTCATCAACGCATATAAGCACGGGCTAGCGCCGACGCAGACGATCGCGCAGGCATCAATTTGCGCGTCCAGACGATGACGCTGGTCAATGCACCGCCTGGGCCGAAGGTCCAACACGATCGCGCTCGGGCGGGCGTGCGATTCTGAACTCCTTGCCAGCATTGGCGGAAGTAAGGATTTCGCGAGAAATGGCCCAGTATTCAATCAGTTGGGGGAGAGGCGTTTCATGCCTGTTGGCCCCATGCCATACGGCGCCAGAAGCGCTCAAGGCGGTTGAGCGATTGCTGGCCGCGCTTCGGCCAAACGTGACGATTAGAGATATTGCACCCGGCGAAGTGATTTCGTTGGAAGCGCTAACGCGCGAAGAAAGAGGTCGTCGATACTTAGGGATCGGCGGTCATGAACACGTCGACGAGCTGCGCGCTCTTCGGTGACGTGTTGCTGTGCGATATTCCATCGGCCGATTGGGAGCGGCGGCGCAAAACACGACAGATTTTGCGGGGGCGATCCTCTGAGCGGAACTTTTGCGATCCCTGGCTATTAGGGCCGGTAGCGCCGTGGTGCCTTGGGGCCATTCCATCCCGTCCCCGAGATACCATCGCCAGGAAAGGACCGGCCAATGTCTCTTAATCTCAACTTTTTGGTGGTCTATTTCGACCGGGACGCCGAGGGCGACCTCAAGCCCACCGAGACGCGCGAGGCCATCAATGCCGAGGCGGCCGAACAGGCCGCCAGGGGACTTGCTGTCGAGCATGCCGGCGCCGTCGTCGTTGCTCGCGTAGTCGATTCCGTCACCGGCCAAACTCAGCGCGCGTTCGAATTGGCTCGGTGTGGCGAGGTCGATCTCACGGCGCTGCGCGCCTGACGGTCAACGAGCCGACGGAATTCGTCCGCTTCGGTCGGCTAAGGCCCAGCATCGTCATAGATTTTTGAGTGGAAGAGGCCGGCGGAGATCTTGGTCAGCTGACGCCCCAATTTATTTTGCGACTTTTTCCTGGCTGAACTGGAGGGCAGCCACGGTGGAAGTTCGCACCCTTGCCAATGAAGAAGATGTGCCCAAGGGGAGCGCCTGGGTCCTGATCGAGAAGAAGGGCGGCGGCCTTGTATTTTATCTCGGGTAAGGCGGATGGGAGGGTCGTTGACCGGGCCATCCCGTCGACCGGTTTTGACTCTCCCGAGGCCGCGATTCATGCGGCGACCTCATGGCATATCTTCTGGGGGTTCCAGTGCTTGACATGAGACGGGGGCTGAGCGCGCCGCGGTCACGTACACGCTGATCCAGACCGCCAAGCTCAACGACGTCGATCCGCAGGCTTGGCTGGCCGATGTTCTCGCCCGCATTGCTGATCAGGCGACGAGCGAACTCGAAGAACTCTTGCCGTGGAGCTGGCGACAATGGATCCGGGCGAGGACCCAGGGCGCCTTATCCCAGCCTGAGAAGGCCACCATCACCACCGCCTGTCAGCGACTAATCGACGACGTATTGAGGCCGCGCTTCCTGCCGGTCATCCGCCCGACCGAGTTCAACTACCAGGTCGACATCTGCGGCAAATGGCACGGAACACGCTATCGCTTCATTCAGCGCTATCGGTCCGGCTTTCCCGAGACCCTCGGCAACGAGTTTGATGCGCCATTCACACGTCTGGACTGGATCAGCCCCGGACGCTTCGACCTTCAATGGCATCGGCACACCGGCGAATGGTTCCGACTGCATCGCGGCCTGTCCCTGACCGAAGTGCTGAATACGATCATATCTGAAGGTTTGCTACACCCGCTCTGAATCCGCGGCCCTCGCCGGAGGGTTACGATCAGGGTACGTTCGTCTGCGACGAGAGGAAATTTCGCCCGAAACTCCCAACTCAATCCCTTCCCGGTATCCAGATCTCGCTCACAGTAGGACGGCACGACGATCACATCGCGCGCCGATTCAAACACCAAAGCGGATTGAAACGCGAGCGCGCCGCCAAGTTGAAGAGTGAGATCCACTCGCTCGGTGAGCGCACCAGCGGCGGTGAGCAAGGCCCGGGCGTCAGGAGCGCGATCTCACTCGGTCATCATGTAAATATATAACGTTGATGTTCCCTACCCCATCCTTCTCCTTTTGGACATAAGGATGGCTGCAAATCCTCCTTGCGCGACAAAGGCGATCGCAAGGACGTCATGGGCTGATGGTGACGAGGTTGTTCACGCGCGTCACACCTGGCACTTGCCAGGCGACGCGTTCGGCTTCCCCGCGTTCGGCCCATGACCTCACTGAACCCTTGAGCGTCACGACGCCTCCATCCGTCTCTACCGTCAGCCGGTTGGAGTCGAGTTCTGCAATGCGGCGAAAGGATTCTTCGACCTTTCGTTTGATATCGCTGGGCGTGACGCGCGGAGCCAGCTGGATCACGTTGCTTACGGCTTTAACCCCTCGCACTCGACGCACGGCTTGTTCAGCTCGCTCCCGCGAGTAATTCCACTCGACTTGACCTTCGAGCGTGACCCATCCGTCACGCACGACCACGCGAATGTGTTCGGAGGAATATGGCAGTTCGGCTTGGATCGTCGCGACGGCGTCGCGCGCGATCTCGGGATCGGGACGTTGATTGAAGATGGGCAGGCGCACCTCGATATCATTCGCTAACCCGGCGACCCCCTGGACGCGCTTCGCCGTCCGCTCCGCCTCCCATTTCTGACTGTAGCTTCGAACAAACCCGCTCAGCGTGACAATCCCATTCTTCACTGACACCGCGATGTCGGTGGCGTCGAGGTCGGGGTTAAAGCGCAGTTCTTCCTCCACATCCCTTTTGATATCGATGTCGGTCTTCATGACGAACTTCCTTCTTCTGGAGGACGACCCAAAGCTGATACCCCACGACGCAGTTGCGTCAGATGCTGTTTCGAATATAGTCGGATCGCGTTTCGCCGCCTTGACAACCGTCAAGGCCCTATAACCGCGAGCCCACGTCGTTCGGCTGTAGCCGCCTCCCCCTTCAAAACGAAGCGTGTGGGCACGGCTTGCGAACCGTCTCTCCCCGCGCCAAAGACCCGTGAAATTCTTTTTGCATCAAGCGCCCAACGCGACGCCGGCGATCGAGAGCGAAAGTTTGCGGGCGGAGCATGATCGGCAATGTGAAGAAATTGCCGCTCACAAATTGACCGGCGTCAGCGCAGCGGCGGACATGGCGAGCTATTTGATAGGGGCAGGGCTTCGGCCATGATTCAATATGAGGCAGCCGAGCCGGTGGATTGAGGCAAGCCTATGAATGATCAGAGCGACGACATCCTCAAACAGAGGAGGGTTCGCGAGGTCGCTGCCGTTTTCCATTTGCGCTCCAACCTTGATAGGGCCGTCGAGGGGCTCCTTACCCACGGCTTCGATCGCGCCGATCTCAGCCTCGTCGAGGGCCGGGACGAAATAAGGGCGCGCCTGGGCGGCGTCGATATTCCCGCAGACGATCTGGCCGACGTCCCTGCGGCGCCGAGGCGAGCTCTGATCGATCGCGAGGATATCAGCGCTACATTGACGCTCGCGTCCTCTCTTGCGGGCTGCGCCGGCGCCATTGCCGCCGGCTGGTATGTGGTCGACGCCGGTGGAGGTCCAGTCCTCGTAACGCTGGCCGCGCTCCTTGGCGGCGGCGGCGGCGGCGGCGTCGCGGCCCTGGCCGTCGCAAATGTTTTCAGGCGGTACCGCGACCCTGACGGGATCGTATCGGTATACGGTGTGATACTCTGCGTCCAGGTACGCTCGCCCGATCAGGAAGCGCAAGCGCAGATAATCCTCCGCGAACATGGCGGAACAGCCATTCGCGTGCACGAAGTAGAAATAGCCGAGCGCATACGAGACATTCCCTTGAGTTCGTGGCTCGGCGAGGAGCGTCTGGGTGAACCCTAGCAGGCGCGTTCGATGTTTGGCGTTTGGATTCCTGGCGTTGGTCGCGCACACGCCACGCGCGAAGTCACGCCTGCGATATCATCGCTACGAAGCCGTTTTCGCGAGGTAAGCGTGGAGTTCGGTAACGACGGCCGCCCCCTCCCCGATGGCGCCGCCGACGGGCTTAACCGATCCGGACCGCACGTCTCCGACGGCAAAGACGCCGGCGACACTCGATTGATGATGAAGCGGCGATCGGGCGCCATTGTCTCTGCCGGAAGGGTCGCCCGGGAGGCCCGGGAGATCCAGCCTGTCCGCACAAATCCCTTAGTGTCCAAGGCTGCGCCGCAATTCCGCAGCCAATCGGTCGCCGGCTCCGCGCCTATGAACAAGAATAGGTTGCGGATCCGGCGCTCGGATTCCACGCCCGTCCGATGTTGCTTCCAGCCTACTCGTTCGAGCCTTCCCTCGGGCGAGTCGCAGAGCGCAGTCGACTCCGTTCGATAAAGGACTTCGATATTCGGCGTCGCGCCAACCACGATCGATGAGGTAGCGCAACATCGTCTCGGCGAGGCTCGGTCCGCGCACCAGCGTCCAGATTTTGCCGGCGAAGCCCGAAAGATCGACGGCTACTTGACCTGCGGAATTACCGCCTCCAACGAGCACGACTTCCTCACTCCGGCACAGTCGCGCTTCGATCGGCGCGGCCCAATACCATACGCCACGCCCCTCGAAATTTGTCAGATTCGAGATTTCCAACCGCCGATATCTGGCGCCGGCGGCTACGACCACCGTCCGTCTTCGATTTTGCCGCCGTCGGTCAGTCAAGGCTGGGCGAGGCTTCGTTGCAATCGAGGCGAGCGACCTCGGTCGGACCACGAACTCAGCGCCGAATTTCTGCGCCTACCGAAAGCGCGCCCGGTCGACGCCTGGCCCGAGATGCCGGTCAGAAAACCGAAATAATTTTCGATGCGGGCGCTGGCGCCCGCCTGGCCGCCGTAAGCCAGCTTCTCCAGCACGATTACCGAGAGGCCCTCGGAGGCCGCATAGACGGCGGTCGCAAGGCGTCCAGCCCCAGCCACGGCCACATCGTACACTCGATCCGGGGCGTCGCTCCGGACCATGCCGAGGCAACGCGCAAGTTCGCTCTCGCTGGGATTCCTGAGCACCGATCCGTCGGGCAAGTCCAATCCTGGCGCGTAACGTTCGACAAGGACCTTCGCGTCAGGATCATGCTCCGGATCGAGCACTTGGTGTAGATAGGCGTTACGAGGAAGGAAGCCTTGGAGCCGCACCATGTCGGGATGCGCTTCCGGGCCGATCAGCACAGGACCACCGGCGCCCATCTCGATCAGGGCCACGGCGCAAGATGAGCGCGCGCATGATCTTCTCGCCGAGCGCAACATCGGCAATCATGAGATTGCGCAAGCCCTCAGGCGGAATTACAAGCGCCTCCATTTCAGTAACCGCCTGGGCATCGACGAGCAACGGCCGGCCGGACAAATCGCCGACCTCAACGAGAAACTGGCCTTCCTGCTGCGGGATTATCGGAGCCACGTGCCCCAACCCGTCCCGCCGGGTGACAGTTGCCGAGCCGGACATCAGCACAACCATGCCGGGGCCCGGCTGACCCGCGGACACCACGATTGCTCCGGCGGGGTATCGCCGCGTTCGGCCAAACCGACGCAGGACAACGATCTCCTCGGCAGTGAATTTCGGAAACATCTGCTCACTGCGAGAGTCGTTCGTCGACATGGTTCTGCCCAGGGTATGTCTCGGAACTCGCACATCATGCGCATCCGAGCATCGTCGCCGCATTGACGATCGTCAGGGCGGAACTCGCGGCGATGGAGGAGATTAGGAGACGTGGCGGCCCCTGCCCCTAACTCTCTTCGTCTGGGCAGCCTCGTCTTGAAGCATGATCTCGCGACGGCGAAGCTCAAAGTCTCAAGCCGACGACAAGGGTCCGAGCCTTCTCTGCAGCTTCAACGCAGATGCTTGGCGCCTTGGATGGTTTCGCGATCCAAGATCTTGATCTCGCGCACGCCTGCGAATTCGATCGCGCCGCGATCCTTCAAGCCTGTCAGCGAGCGGCTCACAGTTTCGGCCGAAACGGCGAGATAATCGGCCATCTCGCAGCGCGACATGGGAAGCGTGATTTCATCTTTGGCCCGGCTCGACATACGATCGATCATCGTGAGGAGGAAGACGCCGACTTTCTCAAGCGCGCTCATTTGACCGAGAATTAGAATCTGGCTTTCGGCGCGCGTGACCGCAGCAAAGGCCATCTCTCGAATCGCCCGTGCGACCTCTGGGTTGCTATCTGCCAACACCTCGGCACGACGTCTTGGATAGGAGGCGACCACCGTATCCTCGACGACCGCCTCGACAAAGTGGCGATATTTCATCTCCGTGCCGAAGCCGAGAAAATCTCCCGGGAGAAGCAGATCGACGATCCGGCGCCTTCCGTCAGTCTGTAGCGCGCACTTCCCCGCCGCGCCCGCGAGCACACGATACCAATTGTCAACGCGATCTCCAAGCCGGCAAATCTCTTGGCCGCGATGATACCTGACGCGCGTCGCAAAAGCGTCCAGGAGCGCGAGTGACGATTTCGGCCCTGAGACGTTTTGGTCGGAGCGGACCACATTTTTAGATTGAATGGCGAGGGTACTCGTTTCCATGACGCCGCACCATCCTGGTGGACTGTAAACGGCGGGCCGCTCAGGAAGGGTAGCGAACGTCCGCCGATGCCGGCTAACTTGCCGCATAGCTTTTGCAATGGAAATCTCGGGATTCTACGTATCGTTAAATTACCTACTGGCCCGTGCTTCGATTGAAATATATCAAAGGGATGCGTTTCTCAGGACCGCATCGGAAATTGACCGCCGTCAAGGCTTCAAGCAGCGCCATTCGCACATCGGTCATCCCTGTCCCTGCATTCTGACGGTCGCTCAAAATAGGAAAACCTCTCTCTAAATTGACTGCGGTCAAGGCGTGGAGCAACTGCGTCTCCTAATGTTGGAAGTTGCACCCGCCGCTCCGGCCCTCGCTGTCGGAGAGATCGAGGCGACCTCCCAATGCGACAACGCCCAATGCAACAACGCGAAGCTCAACGCCGGACGAAGATGCAATGAGGAATAGCGATCGCGAAACGAGTTCGGTTACCCTCGAACCTGGCGACGCGGAAGGAAAGGGAGGCGCAGGGACAGGGAAGCGCGCGGCGGCGCCTGAATCCCGGTTCGGCGCCGAAGCTCCGCCAGGGGCGACTGAACCTCGGAAGGCCCAAAGTGGAGGGAGGATCGCAGAGGGCGATGGGAATGCTGCATCCGAGCCGCGGAGCCGCTGGCGCCGGCCGCTCTTGATCGCAGGCCCGACCACATTCGTCATCGCTGGTTTTTGGCTCTATCTCTCCACCGGCCGTTATATCTCCGAGGAGGATGCCTATATCCAGGCGGTCAACGTTGCGATCAGCCCGCAAGTATCTGGGCAAGTCCTCAGCATCGCCGCCAAGTCGAACACCCCGGTCAAGAAGGACGCGCCTCTCTTCAAAATCGATCCGGAGCCCTACCGGATCGCGCTCGAGAATACTGATGCGCGGCTCGGCCTTGCTCGTGATCAGGTCGAAGCGCTGATTCAAAATTATCGCGCGCGCCTTACCCAGATCGAACAGGCGAAGGCGACCTTGAACTATGCGCAGACGACTTTCGATCGCGAGCAGGAGCTCTATCAGCACGGCGCGGGTCCGCGCGTTGCGCTCGACGTGGCGACCCGTGATCTCGACGTAGCAAAGGCCAATCTCGCAAGCTTGCAGCGGGACGCGGCCGCCGCATTGGCGGAGCTTGGCGGCGACCCGAACATGCCGATCGATCAGCAACCGCAGGTGAGACAGGCGCAGGCGGCGGTCGAACTCGCGGCTCGCAATCTGCGGCTGACTGACATTTCCGCTCCCTTCGAAGGCATTCCGAACAATGTCGAGAGCATCGCGATCGGCGCATTTCTGAACGCCGGCCAATCCGCCTTTCCGCTGGTCTCGACAAAAGATCTCTACGTCGAGGCCAATATCAAGGAAACCGAACTTACTTATGTGAGGGAGGGAGATTCGGCGCGCATAGCCGTCGACGCCTATCCAGACGTATCCTTCGCCGCGAAGGTGATGACCCTTGCGCCGGCGAGCGGCTCGATTTTCGCGCTCCTCCCGCCGCAGAACGCGACCGGCAACTGGGTCAAAGTCGTGCAGCGTGTGCCGTTACGTCTCTCGATCGACCCAGCCTCGGACAGCGCTCCCTTGCGCGTCGGGATGAGCGTCTCAGTCTCGATCGATACTGGCCATCAGCGCACACTCAAGGAGCTGTGGCGCGACATAACTTCCATCTTCGGTAAATGAGATGGCTGCGGCTAGCGCCGGGAGCGGCGTCATCAACCGGCAAATGATCACCGCGACCGTGATGCTCGCGACCCTGATGCAGGCTCTCGACACCACCATCGCCAATGTCGCGCTCCCTTATCTGCAAGGCAGCCTCTCAGCGACCACCGATCAGATCAATTGGGTCCTGACCTCCTATATCGCGGCCGCGGCCATCGTCACGCCGGCGACCGGATGGCTTGAGGCAAGGTTCGGGCGAAAGCCTCTCTTCCTGATCGCCGTCATTGGCTTCATCACGACCTCAATGTTCTGCGGCGCCGCAGTGTCGCTCGGCCAGATCGTGCTCTTTCGTCTGCTCCAGGGAATATTCGGAGCGCCGCTCGTGCCGTTGTCACAGGCCGTGCTGCTCGACGCCTATCCACGTGAGCAACAGGGCCAAGCGATGGCGGTGTTCGGGCTCGGCGTCATGCTCGGACCCATTCTGGGGCCAACCCTTGGCGGCTGGCTGACCGATTCCTATAGCTGGCGTTGGGTGTTCTACGTCAACGTCCCGTTCGGCGCGCTTTGCGTGGTGGGCCTCTTGTTTTTCCTCGGACGACGCGCGAACCGGCCGCCCGCGGGAGCCTTCGATTGGTTCGGCTTCGGCATGCTTGGGATCGGGATCGCGGCGCTGCAGTTGCTGCTCGATCGTGGCGAACAACTCGATTGGTTTGCGTCGCGCGAAATCCAGATCGAGGCGGCGCTCTGCGCGCTCGGCTTCTACATGTTCACGGTGCATATGCTCTCAGCACGCCACCCGTTCATCAGCGTCGCGCTATTGCGAAACCGCAATTTCGTTCTCGGCCTGATCATGATCTTCGTCGTCGGCGCTGTGCTGCTTTCGACATTGGCGCTTCTGACGCCCTATCTCGAGAACCTTATGAACTATCCGGTCTTCACCGCCGGCCTCGTTCTGGCGCCCCGCGGCATCGGAACTATGGCGGCGATGGTCCTTGTCGGACAGCTCACCCGCTTCGTGGACGCGCGCTTGTTGATCGCCGCCGGCTTCGCCATGACTGGCCTGTCGCTCTACCGAATGACTGGATTCACGCCCGACGTGTCGCAAGGCGTGCTCATCCGCACGGGCCTGCTTCAGGGCTTCGGCATCGGCTTCGTCTTCGTGCCGCTGAGCACAGTCACATTCGGGACACTGGACCCGGCGCTCAGGACTGAGGGTACGGGTCTTTATAGCCTCATGCGCAATATCGGGTCGAGCATCGGCATTTCGGTGATGGGCTATCTGCTTGTGCGCAATGCCGCCATCTCACAAGCCGGGCTGGTGGAACATGTTTCGCCCTACCGCCAGTTCGTGCGCGACCATATACAGCAGCTACATCTGGCCGCCAGAAGTGGGCGCGGCGCGCTGGCGCAATTGGTCACCGGACAGGCGGAGGCCATTGCCTATATCGACAATTTCAAGCTGCTGATGATCGTCGCTTTCCTCTCGATTCCCATAGTGATGCTGGTGCAACGTGGGCGCCAGGACCCTCGCGCAGCAAACGCGGCCACGCATTGATCCATTCCCCAACGCTCACGACGTCGTCAGGCGCACCCGGTGGCCGGCATCAATCGAGACCGACGGCCCTGGCCATCGCGCTCTTCGTCGAAGCCTGCAACGCCAAGAAGGCTATCAATGAGGCGGATTACTAGACGACCCGCGATTCGCTCAACCCTCGTCGCCCACCCATTCGCGCCACACCGCCAGGACCGCGGCCATGATCATCGGGCCGAGGAACAATCCAAGCAATCCGAATGACTGCAATCCGCCGAGAATTCCGATCAGCGCCAAGAGGAAGGGCAGCCGGGTGGCGCCTGCGATGAGGGCGGGCTGAACGAAATTGTCGGCGATGAGAATCGCGATCACGCCGAAACCGAAAAGCCCGATGGCCAGCAACAGACCGCCGCCTTGGGCAAGCAACATGAGCGAAGCAATGGTCAGCGCAACCCAGACGCCGAACGGGATCATTGCGAGGGCAATGGTCAACACGGTGAAGAATAACGGACGCGAAAAGCCGGCCAATACGTAGGCGATACCGATGACGCCGCCTTTTCCAATCGCGACAACCACCGTTCCGTTCACTATACCGCGGACGGCGTCTGCTACCTTGCCGGCCAGGCGTTCGTCGGAATGTCCGAACAGGACGTCCATGGTGGCAAGTACCCGGTCGCACAACCATGCGCCGTCGCGGAGAACCACGAAGAGCACTACCAGCGTGATCAGAAAAAGAAACAGCCGGTGCAGCAGGGCGCCGCCAAGGGCGCTGGTCCAGACCGTGATACCTTCCATGTTCACGCCCCGAAGCCATTCGAAAGGCGACAGCGGATCGCTGAGATTGGACTGCCACCATCGATCGAGATACTCGCCGGCGACCGGCAACCGCTTGACCCAGGAGGGCGCCGATATTCCGCCGCCCTCACGCAGTTGATGGAGCCACCCGACGAAAGCATCACTCCCCTGTGCAATCTGATGCACCGTCAATATGATGGGCACAAGAAGAACGAGACCGATCAGGATCGTGAACACCAGGGAAGCCAAGGTCCGAGACCGACCGCCGGAGACGACGGACGCGAAGCGGCTGTAGACCGGCCATACGGTGACGGCGATCAACGTCGCCCAAGCCAGCGCCGACAGAAAATCACTCGCGACCCAAAGCGCCAAGAGCGCTAGCAGGAGCGCGAAAGCTGTTCGCGTGACTGCATGGACGCGCGAATCGATGGGCAGTGTCCTCTTCTCGTCAAGCCAGAACTTGCTTTGATCGACGCTGGCGATGGATTCCGAATGCCGCTGCATCTTCGGTCAGATCCTTCGAACTTTTGAACCATAGTAGCTCGCGGATTACTCCGCCTCTCATTTGCGACTCTGGCTCTTCACGAACCCGCTCAGCTCGGTCTTCACCGTTGATTCCCGTCCGGACGACCACGGCCGGAACTCCTCCGTCCGCCTGCCCCGTTGCTCCACTATAATTAGTCCCCCCTCCCCCACCATGACGGGCGTCAATCGTGGCATGAGGTCATGCCCTTGCCGTCTGATGTGTTACGCCGGTTGAAAACTGCCATCTCGCTGTTGCAAGCGGCTTGAACAGTTCAAAGCCAATCTATAGCTCTTATGGCGGCTCAGACTGCATTCGCCTCTGCATCGCCGAGATCCGCGAACCAACCTTGTTTTAAGGGACTATTCGCCATGAGCATGCTTCCGCGCGTTACCGAGTTTACCCGGGAACGAATTGTCAGAGAGTTTGATGAATTGGGTCCTGGGGTCTGTGTCGCGGAGATCACAGCAGAGCTGAGGCAAGACAACCCCGAGCTTCTCGACATGGCGGTCAAATGCGCCCAAGACATCGGCAATCCTGCGAAAATCATGGTCGGATTCGGTATGTTCTATCGCCTCCTCATCGCTCAAGCGCGCGCGAATGTGGGACGATCCCTGCTGAACCCGCTGCCGCGCATTACTGCGCAGACGCGCGAAGACATCGTCGCTGAGATCGACGAGAAGGGAGCCGAAGCCTTTACCCAGGAGGTCATCGAAGGTCTCGAGAAGACCAATCCCGAGCTTTTGCAGATGGCCCATCACTTTGCGTCGCGGCAAACGAACTACCTAGGCCTCATACAGGGATTCGCTTTGCTCTATCGATCATTTGTTGTCCAATCATTTGCGGACACAGCCCGCCTGCACTAGGACGTGACCTATATCTATCGGCCTTTTGTACTCCGATAGCCCATCCAGAAGCTATGGGGACGACGGCAAAGGTCTGGCACCGTTGTCGTTGTGCGAAAGCCGATAGAGGTGCCCCCATGACCCAAGTTGATGACCTGCGCCATTCACTGATTGCCTTCGAACAAAGCAGCACGTTGGTGATCGTGGTCGAGTTGAGTCAATCGAGCTGGCTGGTCGCCGGCGTTGCTCCTGGCATTGAACGCGCCTCGCTGTGGGGGTTGAGCATGGCTCTGCATGAGGGATCGGAATTCGTGAACGGTCAACCGAAGGACAACAATCTCGACAGCTACACGCCCTTTCGCATCGGCGACATACCGGAGGTCGAGGTCGAATTTCTCCCCAGCACAGAGGCGCCCGTCGGCCTTGGTGAGCCGGCAACGACCGTGGTCGCTCCGGCGACCGCCAACGCGATTTTCGCGGCTTCTGGCGCTCGTGTTCGTCACCTGCCAATCCGCCCCGACGCCATATTGCAGGCGCTCAACGCTCGGAGTTGAACTGGGTCGACCCACAAACCCGATCACATCGAGGTCAAGACCGCCTTCACGGCCCAGCGACCGCCAGCGCCACCTCTTTGATCTTCGCCAGGGCGTAATGGCCGATCTTGTCCAGTTCGAGATGCGGAAAGTTGGGCATCTCGTCGGCCGCCACGACGCAATCGACGATCGCCGGACCCTCGATACGGAACGCCTCGTTGATCTTGTCGTGCAACTCGTCCTGCGTCGTCGCCCTAAATCCATGGCCGCCGCAAGCCCGCGCCAGCGCGCAGAAGTCCGGATTGGGGAATTCGATAGCCTCCCGATAGGCAGGCAGACCCGCCGCTTCGGCTTCCAGCGGGATCAGACCAAAGGCCGAATTGTTGTAAATCACGACCTTGACGGGCAGCTTGTGCTGCACGGCCGTGAGGAACTCGCACATCAGCATGTTGAAGCCACCGTCGCCGCAAAGAGCAATGACCTGGCGCGAGCGATCCAGCGCCTGCACGCCATTCGCCTGCCCGAGCGCCGTTCCGACTGCCGCGTTGTTGAAAGAACCGATGATCCGCTGCGATCCGCTCTGGCGAATCCAATTGGCGGACCACAGCGTGTTCAATCCAGTGTCGAGCGTGAAGACCGCGTCGCGCTTGGCGAGATCGCTGACGGCGCGCGCAACCGCCTGCGGAAAGGTTCGATCCAAGCTGCGGGCTGGATCGGCCTGTTTGTCCAGCATGTCATCCCACTTGCGGCGTTCTTTGGTCACCTGATCCCACAGTTTGGTGTCGTTCTTGGATGCGACTTTTCTGAGCAGTATCTCCAAGGTGGGTCGTACCGATCCGACGACGCCAAGCGCGGTCGGCGCTCGCCGTCCGAGCACGTGCGCCCTGTCATCAACTTGGATGACCGAGCCTTTGTGCGGGAGAAATTCCGAATAAGGATAGTCAGTGCCCAGCATTAGCAGCAGGTCGCACTGCATCACCGCATTGTAGACGGCTTTGGTGCCGATCATGCCGACGCCGCCCATCCATCTTGGATCGTCGTACGACATGATGTCCTTGCCCTTGACCGAATGGACCAGCGGCGCTTTGAGCCGATCCGAGAGCACGCGAAGCTCCTCCGCGGCGCCGTGGCATCCGGCGCCGCACATGATCACGACGCTGCCGGCCTCATCGAGCCGGCGGGCAATCTCAGTGACATCGGTCGCGCTCGCCGCGAGCTCCGGTCTTGGCTTCAAGGTCGAGATGCTCGATACGCCGCTATCGGCCTTCGCGGCGATGACATCTTGCGGGAGCGTTAGATGGGCGACGCCTCGGCCTGAATAGGCGGCGGCGATCGCTTGGTGAATGGCCCCTGGCGCCTGCGCCGGCGAGGAGACAGTTTGGGTGTAGAGCGAGACGTCGCGAAACAGCAGGTCGGGCTCAGTCGTCTGGATATAGTCGGTACCATGCATTTTGCGCGGCATGTCGCCCGAGAGCGCAAGAACGGGAGCGTGATCGCGGCTCGCTTCATAGAGGCCGGCCACCAAATGGGTGCTGCCCGGGCCGGTCGTGCCGGCGCAGACTGAGAGCAAGCCGGTAAGCTTGGCCTGGCCGGACGCCGCAAGAGCGGCCCCCTCCTCATGCCGAACGCCAATCCATTCGATCCGGCTTCGACGGACGGCGTCTGCGAGCGGGTTCAAGGAGTCGCCGATCAACCCAAATATGTGCCTGACCCCAACCTGCTCAAGCACGCCCACCAAGACATCCGCGACGGTTCGAGACATATGCGCCTCCGTTTGACCGATCGTCCGCTCTCTGTCGGTCCAGCGCCTCTAATGTGCAATGAGGAGGGGAACAGGGGACTCGTGCATGAGATTATAGGTCACGCCGCCGAGCAGCCACTCACGCAAGCGCAAATGACCATATCCTCCCATGACGATGAGGTCGGCCTTCCTACGTTCAGCCTCTGCAATCAACGCGGCTCCCACGTCGTTGTTGCGGCTCTTGACCCGACGAAGGACCGCATCGATGCCGTGGTGCGTCAGATGACTGACGGCGTCGACGCCCACTATCGCATCTTCTTCAGTCGCCGACTCGTCAGTTATGACCGCGACCGTTACCTCCCTCGCCTTGTGCAGAAATGGCATGCCTTCGGCCATCGCCCGCGCTGACTCTCGGCTGCCGTTCCATGCAACGAGGATGCGATCAAACGCTATTCTTGGCCGATCCGCCTCCGGAAACAGGAAAAGGTGCCGGCCCGAGCCGAACAGAACACCCTCGATCAAATGCTCGGGATCCATTGCGCCGTTGGGCCGTAAGGCGACGAACGTGTCTGCGGCGCGCGCCTCCCGGGCCGCGATATCGGCGATGTCACTGGCAAGCGCATCGAACTGTCGAATCTCCACAGGCCGTTCAAAGAACTGAAGGCGTTCGACGAGTTTCTCCTTTGTTTCCTCGCCGACCTCGCGCGCCCTCTCCAACATTTCGGCGCCGACAACCGGGCCAGTGATGGGCCCCACGATCGGAGTGGGCATTGGCATGGAATTGAAGAACAACGCGACAACCTGACTTTCAAACTCCCGAGCGATGGCTCTCACGGCTTCTAACCGCACCCCATCGGCAAGACTGCCGTCCAACCACACCATGACGTCCTTGATCATCGGATCGATCTCTCTCAAAAGCCGAGACCGCGGCCCTTTGCCGCGCGGTGGGCGCAAATCAGTTCAATTCGGCCTGAGTCACTGGCTCGACAGAATGCGTGGGCGGCGGACCTTTGTCATTGACGCCTGTCAACATGGCCGCCGACCCGCCTATGGCGCTCTTTTGCAATGGCGCCCCGATGCTCATTCAGACGCGTACGCTTTTTGGCGACCTCATCTCTGCGGAGGCAACTTCAGTTGATCCTTGAGCTTTATGATCTGCCTGACGCCATCGGCGTCTACGATCTCCAGGCTTGTCAGTCCAGCAGCCCCGTCGTCCACGTAGATTTCGCGCGGCTTGTGGATCATGTGATCGAGTCCATCGAGCGCGACCTCCAGGGCATTGTCCCGAGGATCGTAGGCGACGCCAAGCAGCGGCACCCATTCCGCCTGTATCTGGTCGCCCAAATCGATAGAGGCGACCTCGACCTCCGCCACATTCGCCTTAAGAAGCTTGGAGACGATGTCAAAAAACGGACTCCATTCCGGCTTTTCGAGTCTTCGGATTGTTATGGACGTTCTCTCTTTGGCTATCCTCGCGCTCGTCTCCTGCAGACATTGCTAGACGCCCTCGAGCCTGTTCTTATCTCGAACCAACCAATACACGCCCCCAAGCGAGAGGATCGCGGCAGCGAGGGCAAAAAGCTGCTGAGCGTCCGCTACCGACATATCCATGATCATGAGCTTTCGCACGATCGCGAGCAGCGCGATCAGAATGACAGTGCGCACCTGCATTACTCCTCGATCGTCCGCAATCACCAAAAGCGAACGTTCGAATTCGAGAGCGATGATCACAGTGAAGATCATTCCGAAAACCGCTTGGAACACCGAGTAGTCGGTCGGGTCGAGGCTGCTTGCAAGAACGCTTGCGAAAATCTTGAGCACAAGGCTCCACACCGCAAGCACGACCAGGATAGCGATCAGGGCGCTGAGAATGAGGATCACAGCGTGCTCGAACTTTTGGTAGAACGACAATTTCTTCCAGCGTTCGCGTGCTTCCGCGAACTCATCAGCCATCAGCATCGTCATCCCTCTATCAAATGTGCGGCCTACGCTTCCCGACTGACGACCTCCTTCTGCCGTGGCACTGGGAGATACTCCACACCGCCCCCGCTCTGAGAACGGACCGGCTGCGGGTAAAGCTTCATGAGTTCAAGAACGTCGTCCGGCATTTCAGTGCTCACTGGCAGGCCGAGCTCCTTTGCCGTCGCGGCAAAGAGCGGATAGTCGTGAGTCCAGGTACCGGTCGATAGCTTTTCCGCGAGCGCTTCGGCCTTGTCCTCGGGCATCCGCTTTTTCAGGATGTCGGTCGCGGATTGCTTGACCTGAGCAATGGCCTTTCGTCCGACATCCGCCATGATCAAAGTCTGATCGTCGATCTCCGCGACCGGCTTCTGCTCGACGACCTTGATGAGCGACGCCGCCGGGGACTGCCCAAGTTGTGGGTCGATTGGCCCAAGCACGGCGTGCTTGGACATGACGATCTCATCGGCCGCCAACGCAATGAGCGTGCCTCCCGACATTGCATAGTGCGGCACGAAAACGGTGACTTTGGCCTTATGCTCATGAATTGCCCGCGCTATCTGCAGCGCCGCAAGCACCAACCCGCCGGGCGTATGGAGGACGATGTCGAGCGAAATATCGTCATCCGTCATCTGAATTGCCCGCAGCAGTTCTTCCGAGTCATTGATGTCGATATAGCGCGCGATCGGGAATCCGAGGAGCCGCATCGTCTCTTGCCGATGCACGAGCAGAATGACGCGGGAGTTTCGTTGGCTCTCCAACCGAGCGATCTTTCGCGCCCGCATCGCATCCATCATCCGCTGTCGCAACACCGGCTGGAGGGCAGTGAACATAAAGAACAGCCAAAAGATGTCTCCGATGGACATAAACGCCTC
>Ga0206856_10025_pt1 | contig 49617 bp, 45 predicted proteins | sample Alteio_BWOrgCont_48_FD_152630 | JGI IMG/M metagenome (GOLD analysis project Ga0206856, IMG submission 152630) | Enriched cells from forest soil in Barre Woods Harvard Forest LTER site, Petersham, Massachusetts, United States -... | ecosystem: Environmental > Terrestrial > Soil > Temperate forest >...
TGCGATGATACTTTGAACATATTTGAAATGACAATAGCTGTATTGAAATCGTCATCCATTGCTTCATTACAATTTGCTTCAAATGAGGAAAGATCCTTTTCCGGGTCTAGCAAGAGGTTTTTATCCCTCATGTCAGATGTAATATGTTTAGTAGGATCTTCTGTCCATTTCATATCACGAAGCAATGTGTAAATTTCACTCAGCTTAGTGTAAGCGATCTCAGCATCCTGCAGCCCCTTGTTTGAAAAATCAATTGGGTTACGGTAATGACTTTGCAATAAGCAAAAGCGTAAGGTCATTGGGCTATACGGTTTCTCTAATAATTTATGTGTGCCGGTAAATAACTCATCAAGGTTAATAAAGTTATTCAATGATTTTCCCATCTTCTGCCCGTTGATGGTAAGCATATTGTTGTGCATCCAGTATTTAACGGGCTGTTTACCACTGCTGCCAACAGATTGTGCTATTTCACATTCGTGATGCGGGAAAAGCAGGTCCATTCCACCACCATGTATATCGAAGGTTTCTCCTAAATACTTTTTACTCATAGCAGAACATTCTATATGCCAACCCGGGAATCCGTCACTCCATGGCGATGGCCAACGCATAATATGTTCCGGCATGGCTTTTTTCCATAAGGCAAAATCAATCGGGCTGTGCTTTTCACTTTGCCCGTCGAGCTCACGTGTGGTATGTAAAAGATCCTCAGTTATTCTGCCGGATAGTTGTCCGTATTTGTGATCTTTTTCGTAACGGTTAATATCAAAATAAACAGAGCCGTGAGATTCGTACGCATAACCATGTTCCATGATCTTCCTGATCATTTCTATCTGCTCAATAATATGACCCGATGCTTGTGGCTCAATAGAAGGAGGCAGGTTATTTAGTTGAGCCATGTTTCGGTGAAAGCCCAAGGAATAGTATTGAACCACTTCCATAGGTTCCAGTTTTTCAAGGCGTGCTTTTTTTGCAATCTTATCTTCGCCCTCGTCGGCATCATGTTCAAGATGACCAACATCGGTAATGTTTCGTACATAGCGAACTGTGTAGCCTATGTGCCTTAAATATCTTGTAACTACATCGAACGTTACGTAAGGCCTTGCGTGTCCAAGATGAGAATTACCATATACGGTTGGCCCGCATACATATAAACCTACAAAATTAGGTGTGATTGATGTGAAAACTTCTTTTTTGCGCGTTAGCGTATTGTAAAGCTGAAGAGTATTGTGTGACATGTGATTAAGCTACAGTAGCAGTTTTGCGTAGTTTACGGCTTTCCATGCTGGCGCGTATATCTTCTACACGGCCTTTAGGAATAGCACTTATAAGTCGTTTGGTATAATCTTTTTGCGGGTTAAAGTAAATATCATCGGCATCGCCAAGTTCTTCTATTTTGCCATTGTAAAGCACAAGCATACGGTCGGCCATGAATTTTACAACCGAAATATCGTGTGAAATGAATATGTATGAAAAACCAAAATCTTTACGCAATTCAGCAAGCAGGTTAAGTGCCTGTGCCTGTACCGACACGTCGAGTGATGAAACGCTCTCATCGCAAATAATAAATTCAGGATTCAGTGCAACTGCACGTGCAATGCAAATACGCTGGCGCTGTCCACCCGAAAATTCATGCGGATAGCGTTCAAAATGCGATGCATTCATATTGACACGCTCAAGTAATTCAATAACCCTGTCCTTGCGGGCGCGGTCGGTACTTAAAATGTTATGCACTTGCATAGGCTCCATAATAGCCTCTCCAATAGTTATACGCGGGTTAAGCGATGAATATGGGTCCTGGAATATGATCTGCAGTTTTTTACGATATTGGCGCATCTCCTTATCCGACAACTTCAACAGGTCCATGCCTTTGTAAGTTATACTGCCCGATGTAGGTTCAATGAGTCGTAATATGGTTCTGCCCAATGTTGTTTTACCTGAGCCCGATTCTCCAACCACGCCAAGTGTTTCACCCGGGTAAATATCGAAAGTAAGGTCATCGACAGCTTTCACATAGTCTGTCGTTTTTCCAAACAGTCCTTTTTTAATAGGAAAATATGTTTTCAGGTTCTTTACCTGTAGTATAGGTTCCTGCTTATAAAGCTTTTCATGATCTTTCTTACGCACCTCAGGGGTAATGACATACTTGTCAATTACATCGCTTAATTTCTCGCTGCCTTTTCCAAGGCCTCCTGCTTCAGCAGGTTTCATAAAGTCCGAAACGGTTGGCAGCACATACAGGCGCTTATCCAGCGGAGGACGGCAGGCTAGTAGTCCTTTTGTATATGGGTGTTGAGGATTTGAATACACATCAAGTATATTGCCCTGCTCAACAATCTTTCCTTTATACATTACCAATACTTTCTCAGCAATTTCGGCTATTACACCTAAGTCGTGCGAAATAAAAATAATACTCATGTTGTGTTCGGCCTGCAACTCCTTCATAAGCTCTAAAATGGCTTGCTGAACGGTTACGTCTAATGCTGTTGTAGGCTCATCGCAAATAAGTACAGATGGTTTGCACGACATAGCCATAGCAATCATTACCCTTTGCTTTTGGCCACCCGATAACTGGTGCGGATATGAGTCTATTATAGTTTCGGGTCTTGGTAGTTTTACCTGTTTGAACAACTCTAATGTACGGTGCCTGCTTTCTTTTTTCGATACTTGTTGGTGCAGCATAATGGCCTCCATAACCTGGTCACCACATGTATATACAGGGTTTAGCGATGTCATAGGTTCCTGGAACACCATGGCTATTTCGTTTCCCCTGAAATAACGCATTTCTTTACCGCTTATCTTGTTAACATCTATAATGCCTTTACTGCGGGAGTTAAATAACAGTTCACCACTGGCAACTGTTCCGTTACTGGGAATAAGGCGCATAAGTGCAAGCGAGCTAACTGTTTTTCCAGAGCCCGATTCACCTACAATACCCAGCGATTCTCCCCTATTGAGCGTATAGCTAATGCCATCAACGGCACGAACGGTATCATCCTCACTTTTAAAATCAACCGTCAGATTCTTAACGTCCAGCAGCACATCACTCATAAAAGTCCACAGTTTTGGAAAGGCGAAAGGTACGGAATTTTAAGAAATGGGCGAAATTTCAGAGGCTAATCTTCAAGGTAATATACCAATGACAGTTTTCCGTAGTCATATTCCTCACTTTCATCGCTTAACGACAGTTTGGCCGTTTTGCTTCCTATTTTCTTCAATTTCCATATAATATGGTCGCTTTCCTTAGTACCTTCGCCATACTTGGTTGTAAAATAATCCGACAAACGGCCTTGTAAGGACGCCGCTATTGAATCAGTTGACACGTAAACGTCTTCATCAATTTCATTCAGCTTTTGCTGGTCAAAGTTATACGCAACTGTATAGAAATTCAATGTATCAACTGTTTCATTTACCGAATCAGGATACAGCGTATCCATTGGCAGAGAATAGAAAATATAATTAGTGTCGTTCTCGTCAGGTTTCTTTTTTTCAGATGCAAGAACAGTTTTTGAGTCAGCGCCTAAAGTTACCTTTCTGAACATCTGGTGTCCATCGCCAACCAATAGCTGTGTAAGCGGTATTTGATATGGGGTTACTTTGCCATTATTTTTGCTTCGGCATGAAACTAAAACTATGCAGAATATGGTGAGGGCGACGAAAGAGAGCTTATAGATAGGCTTGATTTTCTGTAGTTTCATGCATTGTTTCAAACGGACGGCGAAGATAGAAAAAATAAAGTGAATTCTATATGGAGACTCTATAAACTATACATTTTACCAGGCAATGATTTAAGTACTCCAGCAAATTCCAGGGTGAGCAAATGCGATGAAAGTAAGCCGGGAGAAAGTTTTGCTGTTAATGCAATATCGTCAATATGCATGGGTGCAGCTTTATGCTTTAAGCTATTTACAATGGCTTCCTGTTCAGGGCTCAAATCGAAAATGATCTCTCTTTGTTGCTTCGCTTGTTTCTTTTCATCTTTCCAGCCCAGGTATTCAATTACATCATTCGCATTTCGTATCAGGTAGGCTTTGTTCTGTTGAATCAACTTATTGCAGCCTGCAGAGTGAGCATCATCAACTCTTCCGGGAAAAGCCATTACCTCGCGGCTATAGGAGAAAGCAATATCGGCAGTGATCAATGAGCCACCTGATATCTTCGATTCTACAACTATAACAGCATCTGATAGTCCTGCTATAATACGGTTGCGTTTCGGGAAGTTTTCAGGCGCTGTTTCGGTGCCACTTAAAAAATCAGTCAATATTCCACCATTCTCTATCATCTTTTTCGATAGGTTATAATGCTCAGGCGGGTATAGCTTATCGAGCCCATGTGCTACTACACCAACCGTCGGCAAGCTGGCATCGAGTGCTGCTTTATGGCTGGCAACATCAATACCATATGCAAGGCCGCTCACTATCAATACTCCCGTTTCCTGCAATCCATGTATCAGGTCTTCCGTCAGTTTTTTACCGTAAGGTGTAGCATTTCGTGTGCCGACAACTGCAATGGTGCGGGCTGTATTCAAATCAGCATTGCCTTTGTAATAAAGCATTACAGGCCCATCATCGCACTGTTTAAGGCGTAAGGGGTAATTCTTATCTAAATAGAATAGGGGGATTACTTCATTCTTTTCAATAAAGTCAATTTCTTCTTCAGCTCGCTTCAATACATCCTGGTTAATAATTGAATCGGCGGTTATGGAGCCTATATCTGGTATTTTGCGTAAAGTTGCGCCCTTCTCCTTAAACACGGCCTCGGCACTGCCGCAATAGGCAATAAGTGTTTTAGCAGTTACGTGCCCTACACCGGGTATTAGTGTAATGCCTATTTTATATTGGAGGTCTTGGGACATGTTGCAAAAATAGGAAGTGTCCGAAATAAACTGAATATATTTTTTGAATGGTTCGCCTGTTTTATTTTTTCGTTCACCGACAATTTTACCACGTTCAAAGAAATTTTAATTAAAAAGGTTGAAATCAGGTGTAACATTGTATCGTCTTTCTTTGAGTGGTGGAAAGACATAATAGGCCGGAGCCCTGTAGAGTTACTCTATCTCCGGCCTTCTTTTTTTTGTGGCCGATTCTTGCTTCCTGCTACCTGTCTTACCCATACTCGCATCATCTGCAGCTAACCCGCGCCCACCTTTTTGCCTAGTTGCTTTATTTGCGTTAGGGGTTACTCGTAGCATGTTTAATTATTAAGGAACTCGTGAGGCTTCGCGTTGTAGCGTAAAGCCCACAGCCGACCTTAGGAGGCGAGGACTTGCAGCGTATAGCCCGACCCGCAGGGGAACGCCCAAATGTAATTAAGAATTAATAATTAAAAATTAGGAATTTAAAGCCCCTTCAGGGGTTTGGGGCAGAAAATAACAAGGTAAAATAACTTTATGGCTCCACCAATGTCTGAAATCACAATAAATATTAAAAATTGAGTTAGCTAATACTAGTGTGAAAGGATATTTTAACTTTGAATTAAACTTTACAGAACGTGGGATTTATACAAAACATAAAAATAAAGGCAGGAGAATACTTTTTGAGGAAGGAAAGTGCTGAGGTTCAACGGTCAAAGACTATAATGAACCTGAAGGCAGCCAAAACGATTGGGGTATTATACAACGCAGGCGATATAAATGAAGTTGAGCTGGTAAAGAAATATATAACGCAATTACGCGATTCAGGCAAAAAGGTTAGATCTATGGGATACGTTGCGTTAAAGGAGCTTCCGGGTAATATACCAACCTCAATCGATCAGCAATGTTTTACCTTAAGAGAAGTTAACTGGTATTATAAACCTGCAATTAGTTTTATTGGTAACTTTGTAACAGAGGAGTTCGATTTATTGCTTGACCTGAATATTAATCGGCAGCTACCGTTGACATATATAGCTGCACTATCGAAAGCTAAATGCAAGGTAGGCCGATTTACCAATAAATGGATGAGCCTGTATGATGTAATGATTGAGGTAGACAAGGAGAAAACGATGAAGTACTTTTTGCAGAATGTAGATATATATATGGAGATGCTGAATAAAGACGCTAATACAAATAGGGTTAAACAGGCGTAAACATGGAAAACGAAAACAAGGAGAACCTTCCGGAGCACTTGCGGCAGGAGGTCGATGAAGCCGAAAAAGAGGCTATAGCCCGCATGGAAATTGAGTACGAGTTAAGGCACAATGACCGTTATAAAGAGTTTTTTGCCACTTACCACCCCGACGATATCGAGGAGTTCATTAAGTCGTATGCCCGTCGCAAGGTTACCTGGGTAAACTGGGGTAAGTTTTACTACGAGCATAACGAAGATCATCAGCTTAGGTTTTATAATATGGCACAGAGTTGCCTTTGGCAGATACAGCAGAAGAAATTGTTTAATTTACAATGCCAATGGAGAGCTGAGAAGATAAAGATACCCGGTATAACTACTTCAATGGATTTCCGTTACTGGGAATATAATATCAAGCAGTGCAATTTTGTGCAACCGATTACCCAATGGGAATTTGACCTGTATATGGAATACTTTCAGAACCCGGATGCTGAAGTGGACCCGGCTGAGGCTGACTATGAGTTTGAATGGCAGGATTACTTACGTTTTACTGAGGAATATAATAATGCCAAGGAAGGTGAGGAACTTATCATTCCGTTATGGTACCAGTTTTACGATACCCGTATGGGTACTGATAAGTTGATGAACTTGAACGACCTGAGGGGAGAGAAGGAAAGCAAATACCTGAAGTTATATTACGACAATATTAGTAAAACTACTGCAGAAGAAAAGTCAGACACTACGCCAACCAAGAAGGATACGGCTGAATATTTATCTGTATACAACCCTACTATTATTGAAAAATTTGTACGTAGTTACGAGGATAGAGACATTTTGAAATATTTCCTTTCGTACGAAAAGAGCCATAAGCCAATGGACTTTGCGGATGAACTGGCAGAGATGGCTTTTAAAGAATTAAAGGAGATAAGTGAAGTAATACCTGTAAGGGCAAGTAGTGATTGGAGGGAATCATTAATAGAAGCTTGGGAAGAATACCGCGGCAAACAAATATTAAAATTATTGCCTTTAGTTTATGAAGATTATTTGCAAAAACAAGAACTTGGCATATCATATGAAAAAGAAGAATCGGTTGAGGTGAATGAGGAACTTGAGGAGTGGAAAACCGCAATATTAAAAGGTCGTGAGCTTTCCGGCGAAGCGGCAGATTTTAATTTTTAAGACAATCAGGAGAATTTATGTCTAAGTCACTTCCGGTAATGGAACATTTTTATACCATACAGGGAGAAGGTATGCATAGCGGTAGCGCAGCATACTTTATTCGCCTGGGTGGTTGTGATGTGGGTTGCCATTGGTGCGATGTAAAAGATAGCTGGGATATTAATGCACATCCATTAGTGGAAATAGGTGAGTTGGTAAAAGAAGTGAAAAAATCAGGTGCAGGAATTGCTGTAATAACGGGTGGTGAACCTGCTATGCATAATCTGAAAGAAATTACGGCTCAGTTAAAAAAACAAAAGATCGGTGTGCATATTGAAACATCAGGATCTTCAGCTATTACCGGAGAATTTGATTGGGTATGCCTTTCTCCTAAAAAACGAAAAGAACCATTGAGAAGCGCCTTGAAACTTGCTGATGAATTAAAGGTGATTATATATAACAAGGATGATTTTGCATGGGCTGAAAAGAATGCTGCCCTGGTTTCAAAAAAGTGCAAGTTGTTGTTGCAACCTGAATGGAGCAAGGCAGAAAAAATGACTCCTTTGATTGTTGAGTACGTGAAGAAACACCCTCGTTGGCATGTTTCATTACAGACTCATAAATACATGAATATACCGTAAGTAGACCGTGAGTAGAATAGGTAAAACATTTAAAGCAATTGCTGAAATAATAAAGAACCCCTGGTTGCTCAACCATGTGTTGGCTGATAATACTATATGGAAAAAATATGTACAGAAGCATTATAATATTACCAACCTGCCGGTAACAGATATTAATGTGTTGCTCCCGAATTTTAAAGAAGAACTGAATACGTTTGCTTTTTTAGAAGGTGGTTCATTACCAACTGACTTGTGTTTAATCCGTGGTTTGTGTAAATCAATGCCAGACTGCTGTTATTTTGAAATAGGTACATGCAGGGGAGAGAGTGTTGTGAATGTTGCAGATGTTTGTAATGAATGCTATACCCTTGACCTTGACCCGAAACTAATTGCTGACAAAACCGAAGCTGATCTAATTGGTTTCTTTTCGAAAGGGAATACTAAAATAAGACAGTTATATGGCAACTCACTGACATTTGATTATGCCGGTTTGAATAAGAAGTTTGATGTAGTATTTATTGACGGAGATCATCATTATGAGTCAGTTAAAAGCGATACGGCTAACGTTTTCAAACACCTATTGAACAAGGATAGCGTTGTTATCTGGCACGATTATGGCTTCGATCCGGTTACACCCCGCCACGAGGTTATGGCTGCTATTATGGATGGAATGCCTTCAGAATTAAGAAAGAATTTATACCACGTTTCAAACACCATGTGTGCTATTTATACTACCAGGGTTTTACCTGTAATGGAGCTTGATAGAGCACGCATTCCAAATACAAAGTTTAAAGTAACTGTAGAAGGTACTCCGGTAAAATAATTTTGTTTTAAAACCGCTTGGTAAGGCAAAAAACAGGCTGGAAATTAGACCTGCCGCTCATATCTACATAGAACTGAGGTTTGAAGCGAAATGAAATATTGTCACTAACATCAAAGTTATGTAGCTGGGCATCTACATTAGCATCAACTATATTGAGAATATAAATAAACGCGGCTGCTATATATGAAATGTCTCTATTGCGGCCATAATAGTTCTCAATTGTAAAAAGGTCGCTGGCCGTGTATACGTTAGTAGTTGGGTCGGGATTCGGTATGCCTTTATCACTGTTTACTAATAACTGGTGGTACTTTGCATATTGTTGCTGATTAGTAACTGCAAAGTATGCGCAAGTTCCAAGGCCGGCGTAAATGATTCCGACTTTCCACCACCTCTTATTGTAAAACTGCCCAAGGCCGGGAACAATAATAGAGGATAACATTGCAACCTTCGGATCGGGGTAGGGGTGTTTAACCTTTGGAACAGTGTCTGCTACTTTTTGACCATTCGAATACTGTAATGAGCAAAGCACTATTAAAAAACACAAAAAAAACTTATTGGTTAAATGCCTAGGCATGAAATGCATTAATGATATTCCTTAATTCTTCTTCAGACTTGAATGGAATAACTATTTTACCCTTTCCTGCGCCGGCACGAGCAAGTTTTACCTTTACCGATAGGCGTGATGATAATTCACCTTCCAGTTTTCTATCTTCCTGCTTTTCACTTCCGGTTAACGCAAACTTTGATTTAGATGAACTCTTTTTAGCGCCTTTGGCTTTTTCTTCTGTTTCACGTACGCTTAGTGATTCGTCTAATATTTTATCGAAAACGCTAAGCTGGCTTGCAGGATTGTTAATATTTATTAGAGCTTTCGCATGGCCCATGGTTATCTTTCTTTCACGTATAGCTAACTGAATAACAGGCGGAAGTTTTAATAAACGAAGAAAATTGGTAACAGAACTACGATCTTTTCCAACTTTTCCTGAAAGATCTTCCTGGGTCATATTACACTCTTCGATCAGGCGTTGGTAACCAATGGCAATTTCAATAGCATCAAGATCTTCACGATGGGTGTTTTCAATAAGAGCCATTTCCAGCATACTCTGGTCATTTGCAACTCTTACATAGGCAGGTATTTCTGCCAAGCCAGCCAGTTCTGATGCCTTCAAGCGTCTTTCTCCGGAAATAAGCTGGTATTTATCCTTACTTATGCGGCGTACTGTAATAGGCTGTATTACGCCATGCTGGCGGATAGAATCGGTAAGTTCTTTTAAAGGTATTTCTTCAAAGCGGCTGCGTGGCTGAAATGGATTTGCCTCTATTTGTGAAATTAATATCTGAGACATTCCACCGGTCGATTGAATACCGGTATTAGCTGATCTTGTTGTTGCTATGCTATCAGATTCTGATTCGAGTAAAGCACTTAAGCCACGGCCCAATGCCCTTTTTTTTGTATTGTCGCTCATTATTAGTTGTCTTCTACGTTAATTATTTTGTCACTTTGTTTCATGCGTGTCATCTTGTTCTTTTGTAGTACTTCACGCGCCAAATGTAAATAGTTCAGTGAACCTCTTGAAGCTGCATCGTGCATGATTATGGTCTTGCCAAAACTAGGAGCTTCACTGAGTTTAATATTTCTGTGAACTATTGTATCAAACACTATTTGCTGGAAGTGTGTCTTAACTTCTTCTACAACCTGGTTACAAAGGTTTAAACGGCCATCATACATTGTTAGTAAAATACCTTCTATTTCAAGGTCCGGGTTAAGGCGTTCCTGAACAATTTTAACGGTTTGTAAAAGTTTGCCTAATCCTTCCAATGCAAAGTACTCACACTGAATCGGAATAATAACTGAATCGGCAGCAGATAGGGCGTTAAGCGTAATAAGGCCTAAGGAAGGTGAACAATCGAGTATAATAAACTCATATTCTTCTTTAACCTTAGCCAATGCCTGGCGCATCATTTTTTCACGGTTAGGCAGGTTTATCATTTCTATTTCTGCACCAACAAGGTTAATGTGAGCAGGCAATAGGTCCAGATTTGGGGTCTCTGTGGTGAGTATGGTATTCTTTACATCAGTATTATCGATGATGCATTCATACACACTGGTTTTTATCTTTTTAGGGTCATAGCCTACACCTGAGGTGGCATTAGCTTGCGGGTCAGCGTCTACAAGCAATGTTTTATGTTCCAACACAGCAAGTGCTGCAGCCAGATTTATGGCTGTAGTTGTTTTACCAACTCCGCCTTTTTGATTTGCAATCGCAATGATCTTTCCCATGTTTTCGTTGTGTTAAACTAAATTTCTTTGGTCTCGCCAATGTTGAATAATGTAAGCTTTTTGCCTGCTTTTTCAAACTTTGCTTTTACTTCTTCTTTGTTTATTTTAATTATATCAAACGTATCGTAGTGCATGCCTATTATGTTGTCGCATTTAATAAAATCACATGTTCTTATGGCGTCATCTGCACCCATGGTAAAGTTATCTCCTATAGGCAGCATGGCAAAGTTTAATTTGTAAATTTCCCCAATAAGCTTCATGTCGTAATGCAGGGCTGTATCGCCGGCAAAGTAAAAACTGCCTTCGTTGGATGAAACTACAAAACCCATGGCCACTCCTCCGTAAGAACCATCAGTAAAACTACTGCTGTGAACTGCGTTTACAGCCTTAATTGTTATTCCGCTTTTAGTGGTAAATGCCCCGCCCGGGTTTACCGGTCTAATGGCGGTAATGCCTTGTTTGTTAAAGTATTCGTAGACCTCATAATTACATACAACGGTTGCACCTGTATGCTGGGCTAAAAATGGCACATCAGCAATATGGTCGGAGTGCGCATGAGATAATAACAGGTAATCGGCTTTAATGGAATCAAGTTTTATAGCGGCAGCAAGTGGGTTAGCGCTGATAAATGGGTCGAAAACAATGCGCTTTCCACCAATTTCAACACCAAAACTTGAATGGCCATAATAGGTTATTTTCATAGGCACTTTTACTTGCCTGCGAATTTACTACCTACCAAGCAGAGTTACCCCTACTTTTTACCTTTTTTTATAAACAATGGTGTTGATATGTTTTTTGCCTTACTAGGCCTTTTTTACGATCTTACTTGCAACGAATGCAAATAACCCAAGTACCAGACCTGAAATAATACCAATCATAGGCCCCATAATAAGCATCAATTGCCTTGGATGGCCGTGCAGAATTGGCATTTTATTGCTCATTTCCATTTCCTGTGCATGATTTGCCGCGTAACGGGTAAATAATAAAATGTGGGCACCCGTTATCCAAATGCAATTTGCAAGGCTGGTTAAAAAACCGTGAAGAAAATATTTTCCCGGAGCCCTTTTTGCAATAAAATAAGCGCAAATGAGAAATATTGGTAACCAGAATGCCGGTTCGATATTTGATGGAATAACAAATACGGTTGCAATAGCCATTGCTAAGCCAAAAAGAGAAAGGGTAATTATTAGTTTCAGATTCATTTTTCTTGGTTTAATTTTTATAAAAGTAAAAAATAATTGTAAATGCTTCTCTCTTTGAAATGATTCTCAGGGTTTATTACCATAAGATTTATATTATATTTGGAATATGAATAAACCCATTTATTTTCCGGGGTTAAATGGTTTAAGAGCCATTTCTGCATTAGCAGTTGTTATTAGCCACGTTACATTAGGGCTTGGTTTCTTTAATCTCGACCCGTATATTTTTGGTGCTGTTAAGGATGGTAGCCCAGCTGGCCTTTCACTTGCGGGATATGGCGTAAGTATTTTCTTTGCGCTTAGCGGCTTTCTTATAACCTATTTATTGGAAGAAGAAAAAGAAACAAGTAAAACAATAAATGTTAAGAAATTTTACTTGCGAAGGGTGCTTCGTATATGGCCACTTTATTATTTGTACCTGATCATTGCCATTGTAGTTATTAGTCTTTTTGGTGTGCAATTTAAGTTTAGCACATTACTGTATTACATTTTTTTTGCTGCAAATATTCCCTTTATTCGAAATGTACCAATACTTTTAATAGCGCACTATTGGTCAATAGGTGTGGAAGAACAATTTTATTTATTCTGGCCATGGGTGGTCAAAAAAATATCGAAGAATATTGTTCCAATTTTAGTAGTGGCCGCTGTTATGCTTATAGGTATTAAAGTAATTTTCCATTCCCGCTATCCCGGATCAATTGTTGAAACCAGTATAACAGTTACCCGATTTCACTGCATGCTTATGGGCGCTATAGGGGCTATACTTTATCGGAGAAAAAACAAACAATTTCTCGCCATAGCAGATAATAAAATTGCACAATTAGTAGGTTTTATTGTAATTTTTCTGGCAGCTATAAATAAGTTTCATGTGGCCTCTATTATTGATAATGAGTTTGTCAGTATGATTGCCGTTGTGTTGATAATAGGGCAGGTAAATATCAAAAACAGGATTATAAACCTCGATTTAGAGATTTTTGATTACCTGGGGAAGATATCATATGGCATATACATAATCCATCCACTGATAATATTCCTGTTTTACAAATTCATTTCAGTGGGTTCTCCTGTATGGTATAAATATGTGCTTATTTATTTGGGTGTTATAACCACCACATTAATTACCGCCCATCTTTCCTATAAATATTACGAAACCTATTTCCTTAAACTGAAGAGAAAAGTAAGTGTAGTTTTAAGTTCAGGAACAAAACATACAGAGAGTTGATACTTACTTTTGCGGGCTACAGTATACAACATTCGGACAAATTCATTGAAAATCTGATACATATATATACCTTTTACGACAATTGCATTCACCAAGATACATCATGCTCCCAACACATGCATAAAAAAGTCAGAAATAAATCTATGGCTATAACCCCACAAAGCGACACCTAAATATGATTGATTTATCTGAATGATTGCCTCTCTTGTCCTCTCTATTAATATCTAAGGCAGATACTTTTGCCAAAAATTAACAGCAAACAAAAATGAAAAGAGATAAAATGTCCTATTGGATTGCAACAAGTTTAGTTGCATTATCAGGATTAATGGCAGGCATCACATATTTTACAAGCCCATACATAGCGAAGGAGTTTAACCATTTGGGGTTTCCTGATTACTTCAGGGTTGAATTAGCAATAGCCAATATATTAGGTTCATTTGTCATTATATTACCAATGATTTCTGGTAGGATTAAGGAATGGGCCTATGCTGGATTTGCCATTGACTTTATTTCCGCAACTATAGCACACATTACTGTAGAAGGCATTTCAGCGGCAATAAATCCTTTGGTGGCATTATTGTTTTTAATTATATCGTATGTTTACTATGTTAAAATAACGATAAAACAGTAGTCGAGGTTGAAAAAAATTAAAAACATACCGACCTTGAAGGAAGGAGATGACTTTAAGATTATTATGTCTTACCAAGATTCTAAGGAATATGATAAGAAGAATATTAATGACTTTTATATCCACGGGCTTTCGGATGATACCTATGAATTAAGAATGCCGTTGCCGCCCCATCGACAGACAAACCATTCCATTATCTTGGTAATCAATGGCTCAATAATTGCGAGTTCAGGCTTTGATAATTATTCAGTTGAGCAAAATGCAATGATTGTAATACCCGCGGGACAGGTCACAAGTCTATCTTTTATGTCAGAAAATATCGAGGGCTTTTACCTGCATTTTTCCGACGATTATTTATCTCAAATTAAAGTTGACCTTTCAAAATGGTTAATCCGACCAGTCATCAAATTTGGTAATGCAGAATTACGACATTTAACCACGTTACTTAAACGCATGCAGAAGCTGAATGAAAATATAGCAAATGCAGACATCATCAAATTATACCTGGCCACATTTCTTGCTGAAATGGAACAGTCAACTGATTTTCGTTTGCGAATTAATATCCCAGCCCATGAACGGATTACTATGGAATTTAAAAAGCTGCTTAGTTACAACATTACTACTCATAGGTCAGTAAGCTTTTATGCATCAGAACTGAATGTTACACCCAACCATCTGAATAAATCGGTAAAGACCACATTAGATAAGTCGGCATCAGCATTAATTGATGAAATGCTGATTTTAGAAGCTAAAATTTTAATGCAAAAAAACGATATGTCTATTGGCGAGATTGCTTTTGAGATAGGCTTTGAAGATGTTTCCTATTTCGGTCGTTTCTTTAAAAAACATACTGATGTTACTCCATCAGAATATCGAAAGTCGATTGATTTATCCGAATAGTTGCCTGACACGTCCTTTCCCATAAAACATAGACTAGGTAATTTTGCTTCGATTTTAGATTAAGAAAAATGAAGCTCAAATTAGTATTGTTCAGTGCTTTGTGCATTAGGTTATGCCCTGTATTTGCCCAAGCTCCTGACAGTACACAAACGGCAAATATTTCGTTACAAGGGGCACCTACCCAAATTGAATTATTTACAGGAAATAATGGGTTGGCCTTCCAATTACTTGTGAGTAAACAGTTTTCTCCTCAATCAAAGTTTGGCTTCTTTAATGTGACCAATTTTACAGGCGATTATAAAACTAATCAAACGTCGGATTTCCTGTCACAATCTTTAGTGACTGCTGAAGTATTTAGTGGTATTTCACTTGCTGCTGGCCTGTCAGCTATGGGGGCTTCAAACACTCCCTCAACAGTTCAGCCTACAGTGGCATTGCAATATTTGCTGACCAGCCGAGATGTAGTAATTGTTGTTTTACCTCAATTTGATATTACTCAACTCTACAATATTGAGATGTTTGCGGTTTTAGAATACAAGCCCATGCTCTCAAAGAACTGGGGAATCTACATAAGGGTTCAGTGGCTTTGTAATTACAACGCAAAGCTGGGGTGTAATGAATTAAGCGAGATCAACCTGCGACTTGGATTATCTTATAAAAACTTTCAGTTTGGGATTGGTTCAATCCATGATTTTTATGGCTCCGATGAGTATAATGTCAACAACTACGGTCTATTTATAAAAACAGATTTATTTTAAAAAACCAAAAAAAATGAAAATAACCAATAAGAGAAAACTATCTAAGCTTCAGTCAATAATCGTGTTTACGATACTTGTTTCCGTTGCAATGTCAGGTATTATGAGCTTTGGCTTATTATTAACAAGAATAGGATGGCAGCCCGGTTTTATAGGGATATGGTTCTTTAAATACTTTCTTGTTGAGTTATGGCTTTCAATTCCTACAGGCTTCATTGTAGTCCCTTTGATAAAGAAGGCTATAGACAGTATAACAGTAGAATAAGAGTTCTGACCACAAGATTACTTTTTATTTTTCCTTTTTGAGGTGAATTTTACTGGCGTAACATTTATTAAGGCAATTGGATTACATAGGACGGCGGCATTCATATTTTTCTTGCTCCCTTTTTTTCTACCGCGTTTTTTCTTAGGCACAGATTCTTCATCCGGATGAATAGCCTTAGGTCTATTTATATTTTCATAGTACGCTACTACAATTCTGGCATAAGTATCTAATGTCCGTATTATTTCATACGCTTCTTCATCAGTAGTTTCTTCAAACCCTTCAAATGTTCTAAGTATTTCGGGTGTTAATGGCCCGTGATCAGGTAATTGTTCTACTTTTTTCTTTGTGTCCATAACTATAATTTTAAGTTTTAGTTATGAAGAATACGTACTTCCTGATCGAAAGTTATCTCTTAATGGGATACCTTAGAAAGAGTTCTGACTGAAAAGGCTCCAAATCCCTTACAAGAAAAGACATTTTTCAGCCTTTGACTACATTAAGTTACATCTCCCTACAAAAACCTACACTGGCGGAGAGTGAGGGATTCGAACCCACGGGACCCTTTCGAGTACACACGCTTTCCAGGCGTGCTCCTTAAGCCACTCGGACAACTCTCCTTGCAATTCAAGCGGGCGCAAAGATATGTAAATCTCCGAGTGACTCGATATGGACAAGATTAGCTTAGTTTGGTAAACTTCTTGGTAAATATACTGTGCCCCGCAACAACAGTAATTTCGTTGGCAGCAGGGCAGGTAAGGGTCATTTCATACAGCTCTTCCGGCTTGCTGATCTTTAGGGTGAAAGATAAATAGTTCTTTCCGCCGATCTGGGGTATAAATACTACGTAGCTACCCTGGGCAAGGTTTGAAAAATCTATTGTTCCATCCTTGCCTGTAATAGCGAACCTGGCAAGGCTTGAGTCTTTAGCATTTAATAATTCTACAAATGTGCCTGCAGAGGAATTTTGCTGTTTGTCAATTATCTTCAGACTTATTTTTCCGGTCGACTTTGCTATTGTACTTACACTCAACAAAAGTGCGAGGGAAAGCAATGTTATTGTTTTCATGGTGTTTGATTTTTTTATGTGTTAGTTACTCTTTACTTCTGTTAATCCATCTATGGTCATGGTCCATTTATGTGCTGCCATGTGACGGTGGAGGTGGTGCATGTGTGAACACATAATGTGATCAATTCCTGCCGGCATATCAATTGTTTTGTTTACAGGTACCTCCAGTACAATTGCTACTTCCTGCATTCTCCATGGTTTACCTTCAGGAAACTGGAAGTATGGGTTAAGTTGCAGTGTTGAATCGTGTTGTGTAAATGAATACTGAATATTGCCCGCTGCACTTTCAGCTTCTGCCGTATTTGATCCGTGCGCCGATTTATTCAGTTTCAAATGAAAATTGGTATCGGGGCTGGTAGCTAAACAGAATGATGGGCTTCCGTTAAATACATCATCGTCTGATATAAAGAAGCTCGATGAGTCTACACTTATTGAAAAATTCTCGTCTTCATTCCAACCTGGCATTTGCACATGTAATGTTTTAGTTGATGCGGGAATACTGAATGTTGTTTGATCTGCTGTGTGTGCTGTGGTTTTAAAATGGTCGGAAACCTTCGCTACACCAATTATCAGGAATATCCAGGAAAGAGCCCACAATACAGAAGCGCTAACTGTAAACCATTGGATAGGTCGTTTTCTTCCACTTATGGCTCTGCTAAAACGCACAATAAGAGCTAATAAGGGAACTCCGATGAAAAGAAAAATACCGATTAAAATCATACTCCTTTCAAAGCCAGTTATATTGAGCATATTAAAGAAGCTGTGTATGGAATAGTTCAGTGTATGCCCATCATGCCCTTCAATATGAATAATGCTCATACCGGTAAAGAGCGATACTACTAACACTGCCAGTAGACAGGTGAGCGAAATTACTAGCACAAACCCAATAAATGCAAGGATCATTTTAATAATACCGCCGATCAGGTTACCCGTTCCATGAAAAAGTGAATTGAAGAAATCGCCCACGTTTTTGCCGAAATCATTTGTGCGGTGGCGCGAACTCCAGTTCTTTACATCATTACCAAAATCTTTGGCTTTGTTCTTAAAATCGTTCATATCCTCTTCTATTATCTTACGGATATTATTGATATCTACCGGTTGGCCACGCATTTCAAGCTTTTCGGCTGCAGTTTGTGCCTTAGGTATTATAATAAGCAACAATATATATAGTATAAAACCAAAGCCGCCAAGGAATATGGATATACCGACGGCCAGGCGTAACCATATAGGGTCTATACCAAAGTGGTAAGCCAAACCGGAACATACACCGCCCAGCACTTTATCGTCCGGATCGCGGAATATACGCCTGTGGCCATATTGTGAGCGTCCTTTTTCATTGGTTGTATACGGGGTCTCCTGTTTTGCTCCGGTTGCGCCGGTTCCGAATTCTTCCGGATTCCCCATTATACTTATCACTTCTTCAATATCGGTAATGGTAACAACCTGTTTAAAGTCGCTTATTTTAGGTTGCAGCAGTTCAGCAATACGTGCCTCAATATCGGCCATTATTTCGGTTTGCCCTTCAGACCCAGCCATGGATGCACTTATGGCATTGAGGTAGATCGATAATTTTTGGTGAGCATCTTCTTCTACATGGAAAACGATACCGCCAAGGCTTATGTTAATTGTATTTTTCATGGTGAGATTATATAGCGTTGTTAGGTGAATACTTTTTTACTATGAACTTAACTGAGTCCACCAGTTCCTGCCAGGAGTTACTAAGCTCGTCCAGGAATTTTTTGCCTTCGGGTGTAAGCTTGTAGTACTTACGTGGTGGGCCAGATGTTGACTCCTGCCATTCGTAACCTAAAAGGCCATCATTTTTTAAGCGCATAAGCAAAGGGTAAAGTGTACCTTCTACAACAAGTAGTTTTGCATTTTTCATCGCATCTATTATCTCAGATGGATACGCGTCCTTTTCTGATAAGATGCACAGTATGCAAAACTCGAGCACTCCTTTTTTCATTTGCGCTTTTGAGTTTTCTATTTCCATGTTATTTTGTTTTATTAGTACTTGACAATGCAAAGATATGTAAATATATTAGTACCTTGCAATACATAGTACTAAGGTAAATCGTATTTCATTGGTTTTCAATGAGTAAATTTATAGGTGAATTATAGAATGTGATGGAAAAGAGTAGAATTGCGTTTTTAGCAAGGCGAAATAACTAGTAAAATATAAATATTACTTAGCTTTAACCATAATTAAAACCTTACCACATGAAAAAAGTCTTCTTATTAATGGCCTTCTTTTGTGTGGGAATACTCTCTAATGCACAATACAAAGATCTTTATGATATACGCCATATATACGGTGCCGATCCACTTGGCTCTTTAGTTATGTCAGGAAATGTATTATATGGCATGACAAATCAAGGAGGAGCATTTGGTAAGGGGTGTATATTTTCAATTGATACGAATGGGGACGAGTATAGAGACCTAATTGATTTTAATGGGAAAAATGGTAAATATCCTCGGGGCTCTTTAATTCTCTCAGGGAATATGTTATATGGTATGACATATTTTGGTGGAGCAAATAATAAGGGATGTATATTTTCAATTGACACAAATGGCAATAGTTATAGTGATATATTTGATTTTAATGGCCTAAATGGGGCCAATCCATGTGGCTCGTTGATTATATCTGGTGGCCTATTGTTCGGGATGACTTATTACGGTGGAACACAAAATCGCGGCACTTTGTTTTCTATTAAGACAAATGGTAGTGGATATAATGACTTGCTCAATTTCAATGATACAAATGGTGCTTATCCTTATGGTACATTAAATCTTTCTGGGAGTATTTTGTATGGAGCCACAGAAAAAGGGGGAACTAAAGACACCGGGGTTATATTTTCAATTGACACAAATGGTAGTGGATACCATGACTTATTTAATTTCAATGGTACAAATGGAGCAACTCCTTATGGTACATTAACAATTATAGGGAGCAAAATGTTTGGGGAGTTGCAGGGCGGTTCGTACCAATATGGTGCGGCTTTCAGTATAAATACAAATGGGAATGGATATAATATCATCCATGTTTTCGATAGTTTGAATGGGTGGAATCCATCTGGTTTATTAACACTTTCCGGAAATAAACTGTATGGAGCGATAGGAGGTGGGCAATATAATGCAGGTTTTTTATTTTCATTTGATACCAATGGGAACGCATATAGAGAATTCTTTGGTTTTAATCCTAACTTAATTTCAAGTGGAACAGGCCCAGTTGGTTCATTAGTGCTTTCAGGTAACGTGTTATATGGGATGTCATCTGGAGGTGGAAATTATGGTTGCGGAACATTATTCTCAGTAGATACTAATGGTAGTAATTATTTGAATTTGTTTAATCTGAGTGGATTATATGGAGGAGGAAAGCCAGAAGGTTCATTAACGCTTTCGGATAACAAATTGTATGGTATGACATATTCTGGAGGAATAAATGGATATGGTAATATATTTTGTATTGATACGAATGGTAATGGGTATAGGGATCTATATGATTTCAGTACTTTGACCGGCAAAAATCCTAGAGGCTCATTAACCCTTTCCGGAGGCAAATTATTTGGCATGACCTCACGTGGTGGACCATATACAAATACATGTGGTTGTAGTGGTTGGGGGTGTATTTTTTCGATTGATACCAATGGGAATGGTTATAAAGATTTGTTTGATTTTAATGACACAAATGGAGCATACCCTCCAGGTAATTTAGTTGAATCTGGAAATAAGCTATACGGAATGGCACAGTATGGTTCTATATTTAATATGGGGAATATCTTTTCGATTGATACGAATGGAAAAAGCTTCAAAGCTTTACTTGATTTTGGCGATTCTACTCTTATTGGTAATAATCCGTATGGTTCCTTAACATTATCAGGGGGGACTTTATACGGAACCACCTCAGTCTTAAATGGTGCGGGGATGCTTTTTTCAATAGATACAAATGGAAGTGGCGCGAAGGAATTATATGATTTTAGTAATTCGATTGGAAAATATCCATGTAGCCAATTATTAGTTAGTGGTAGTACTATATATGGTATGACAAATGAAGGTGGCATAAAAAATCGGGGTACAATCTTCTCGATAAAAACCAATGGAAGTGGGCAAACCACTCTCTTTGAATTTGATAGTACAACTGGCGAATATCCCAATGGGGCATTAATACTTGTAGGAAGCAGTATTTATGGTATGACAGTAAAAGGTGGTGAAAATAACAATGGAGTTATATTCTCTATTGATACTTCTGGCACCGGGTTTAACGTTCTGTATGATTTTGATAGCATCAATGGACAATATCCTTATGGCTCATTAACCATTTCTGGCAACATTTTGTATGGTATGACTGAAGGGGGAGGCAAATATTCCGATGGTACAGTTTTTGGTTTTAAGGATTCAGCTATTACTGTTTCAATTAATAAATTAAAAGGCTCATTAGACGCAATAACGCTATTCCCTAACCCCAACAATGGAAAATTCATAATTCAATCTTATGTTAATAATGGGAGTCCTTTATCTGTTGAAGTATTCAATATGCTCGGAGAGAAAATATATTCCAGTGCAGTGAAAACTTCAAGTATGCAAGTTGATTTGTATAATGCCTCAAACGGTATATATCTGTACAGAATGCTTACCGAAACAGGTAACCTGGTTTCGACGGGTAAATTTATAATTCAGAAATAAGGCTTTATGATAAAAGCCCCTCTGCGCTCAAAAAATAGGCCGGAGTAGAAAAGGTTGTTTTCTAGGTCTCCGGCCATTCTTGCTCTTCCACCACTCAAAGAAGAGCATTATTTTAATGCGTAATAATTATTCTCAGAATTTTAATAATACAAATGTATGCGTTAAATAAATCAAATAAAAACGAAAAGTGTTAAAATTTGCTAAAACGTTATTCTGTAGGAACCCACAGGGAAAAATCCTAATTGATAATCAGTTTCTAAGCTATTAGTATTGGGGTTATAAATTCGTTGAAAAATATTCTGACGGTTAAAAATATTCTGCGCTTCAAATGCCCATTCCTGTGTTATTTTTTTACCATTAAGTTTCAAAGCAACCTTTAAGTCGATGCGGGAATAAGGCGGATATTGTTCACTGAATGCAAGATTGCTCTCGTAAATTGGCACATGTTCAAACTCGCTTTCGGTAAGATTTATAGGTGTGTACCACTTACCTCCGGCATAGTTTATTTTGGCACTTATTGAAATTACTTTGCGCCTTGCTTTATCAAGGTTTATGTCCCCACCCGCCAATGCATTAAGTGTGTAGTTTCCATTGAAGGCGGTATTTCTTTCAATACCATCACTACCTTCATACTTCGACTGGTATAGCGATGCCGTACATAATACATAATAAGTTTTATTGAAGAACTTTTCTACCGTAAGTTCAGCCCCGTAGTTGCGCCCCCTTCCTTTATTAGTAAGGCTGTCGTATGGTGGATCGTAATATGATGCACCAATATTGAGCACAGAATAGCTGCTTGGTTGTATTTGTACAGGAATATTGTAGAGGTACTGATAGTATCCTTCAATTTTCATGCGCCACCCCGGTATAAAAGCATAGTCGTACCCAAGCACTAAATGAGCACTTTTTGAAAAACCGAGGTCTTTGTCAGTGCTGGCGTAAGAGCCATCGGGTAATTTATTTTCATAATAATAAACACTGATGGGTTGCATTTCGCTATGCAAGCCGCCTGCTATTGCTATAGATTGTTTTGGAGCAAAATTCCAACGTATGCCAAGCCGGGGCTCGAAAGCAGTGCTGTTTGTATTGATCAGAAAATCCTGGTAATGTAGCCCTGCATTAAGTACTATATTATCGGTGAATTTATGCTGCCATTCAACATACGTTTGTAGCAATGTATTAGTAGTCTTAAATTTTTCACCATACGTAAAACTACTATCCTGCAATACACTGTCAGCGTAGTTAGAGTAATAAATGTCGGCCGATATGCCAGCCTTTATTGTGTTTCGGGAATTTACTTTTGTATTAATAGTGTATGAGAGCGATGAAATAATATCTGTTTCATTCTGGCCGAAGGTCAGTTTGGTTATATTGTTGTAATCAGTATCTATTTTGGTGATGTTCTGTAAACCCGAAACGGCAAATGCTATAGTTTGTGATGTTCTTTCGTTGAAGAATAGTTTATAGGAAGCGCCTACTACACCCATGTTCGAGTTGAAATAGGTATCCTCGTTAAGCGGGGCTGTGCTCAGGTTGCTCTTGCTTTGGTCTTTTGCCAACAACGCTATATAACTTGGGCCACCCAAGCCAAAGATGGATATGGTACCATACTTTATTCCGAGCGGGATATTTACAGTAAATGACAGGTCCTGGTATTGAGGCACCGCTGCAAAGCCATAATTTATGCCTAGTAATTGAAAGACTGCAAGGGTAGAGTAGCGGTAGTCAATATTATACGACGCATTAGAGCCTTTTGAAAATGGTCCTTCTGCCTGCACCTCCAATCCGTTGAAGCCTAATTCGCCTGCAAACTCGCTACGTTCAGTATTACCGTTTCTCATCTTTAGATCAAATACACCTGCAATGGCATTGCCATATTCCGCCGGAAATGCCCCAGTCATAAAATCGCTCTGGTCGAGCATATTGTTGTTTAAAATACTTACCGGCCCACCTGTAGATCCAAGTGTACCAAAGTGGTTCGGGTTAGGAATATTTACCCCATCTAGTTTCCACAACAACCCGAGCGGAGAGTTACCGCGTATTACAATATCGTTCCTTGAATCATTTGCTACACCCACGCCAGCAAAATTTGTCGCCATCCGCGATGGATCGGACAATGCACCGGCATAACGGCTGGCATCGTCGGGAGAGAACTGGCGCGCACTTAATGTACTCATATCATTCAGGGGCTTATCCTTGCTTTTTCCTGAATGCACCACTACTTCCTTTAAGGTATCTACATATTCCTCCATAGTTATGTTCACTATGCCTTCTTTACCAATATCCAATACTATGTTGTTCAACACAACCGGTTTGTATCCCATCATAGAGAAGCCAAGTGTAACGTGTCCAATATGCACTCCATTCAATTTATACTTGCCATCTGCATCCGTTGATGTACCCATAAGCGAATCGGAGTTCAGAACACGCACCAGTACTCCAGGTATAGGTGATTGTGATTGTGCATCAGTTACAATGCCATGTATTTGTTGCGTGACATTTTGTGCAGAAAGTAATATTGGGGCCAGTAATAATATCAGTACCCACTTGTAATACATCTTCATGTAAAGGCAGTTTTATAAATACAGACGCAAAAATGTAGTTTTACTCTAAAAGAGAACGATAACAAATGTTATCATTTTTGAAGCTGAGACGCTTTTAACCTGCTTAAGTGTACGGGTGATATGCCCAGGTAAGAGGCTATCATGTGTTGCGGAACAAGTTGGTGGATTCCTGGATAAGTATCATTAAGTCTATCAAACCTATCTAAAATGTCATCGGCATATATCTCTTCTAATTTATCTACGGCCATCATAAAATACTCTTCCGCTATCATCCTGCCCATTTTATTGCCATCCTTAACTTGCTCATAGCCATATTGCAATGCCTCGCGGTTTAAAATAACGGCTTCCACATCACTAAGTGCCTGTATGCTACATGTTGCAGGGCGCTGCTTGAGAAAAGAGGCGTATTCTGTTACATAGCTATTCTCGGTAGTGAAGTGAATTGTTATTTCTTCTCCTTTGGCATTTGTTATAAAGCTCCTGGTAATTCCTGAGTTTATAAAGAATATTTCGCCGGAAACATCACCTTGTTGCAAAAGGATATCCTTCTTCCTGAAATTTTTAATTGATAAAAGTGGCAGAAACCCTTGTATCTCTTCTTCGGAAAAAGAAATTAAAGTAGCAAACGAAGCATATATTTTAGCAAAGCCTATCATGTTGATTCTTAAAACATAAAAATAAGGATTTATCCTCTACCTTTGTACTATAATGAATATTGCACAGGATTTTCGATTGCTTTTCTCTCTGCACGGTCTTATAAGCCTAATTATTCTTTTTTCTCTCGAACTGGTTTTAGGGGTTGATAATATCATTTTTATTTCCCTAGTAATTGCCCGCTTACCCGAAGGGAAAAGGTTACCTGCGCGTATTATTGGTTTATCACTTGCTTTACTAATGCGGTTAATTATGCTTTTTGCATTAGTCTGGTTATCAAAAACCACAACCGTTTTGTTTACGCTTGATGGTTTCAATGCTACTATTCACGATTTGTTGTTCTTTATAGGTGGTATGTATCTTATCTGGAACACAATGAAAGAATTAAGGGAACATATTACTAAAACAGTAGGAGCCCCATCTGTCAACAACCAAAATGAATTAATATTCGGCAAGGCAATACTTCAAATAATGCTGGTTGATATTCTGTTTTCCTTCGATTCTATATTTACGGCTATCGGTTTATTGCAGAATTTTGTAATAATTGCACTGGCAATTATTCTGTCGATGGGCTGTATGCTTTATATTTCAGGTAAGATAAGTGCACTCATTAACAAATATCGTACTATTAAAACCTTAGCACTTGTCTTTATTATTCTGGTGGGCATTATGTTAGTGGCTTCAGCTTTTCATGTTGAATTAACACACTTATTTTAATGCTGAATAATAGTTAGGACCACTAAAAATAAGGCAAGTTTACCGACTGTGGCAGTATTGAAATGATATTTTAAACCTTCCAGGTTACTCTTACTGCAAAAGTACGAGGTGGCTCTATTTTAAGGGGACGTAGTGAATAGCTTAAGTTCAGTACATTATTCACAACCAATGAAGCTTTTAGTTTCTTCGAAAGATCCTTACCAATGCGCGCATTAAACACATTAATACCACCTGTATGTGTGTTTCTGTATTCAGCGATACCATAATCTGCAGTTGACGATAGGCTGTAAAAGGCCTCATCAATGTTTTGCATATGGCTATAATATACCCAATCGCCTCCGGCAAAGCATGCCCTGTATTTTACTTCAATATCAATCTTTGCAATGTTCTGGAAGCGATATTTCAGAATATTGTTTGCCGTATTAGAACTTGTTGAATTATAGGATAGCTTGGTTTTACTTGTATCAGTAGCAAATATTAAGGACGGGTTTAGTGCTTGAGGTACAGTATAGGTATAACCACCAAGTACATCAATTTTAAGGTCTTTGGTTATTTTTCCTTCTCCTTCAATCGATGCATCTATTCCTTTTACCTGGGTAGGCCCAGTATTCAGATATTCAAATCCCGGTGTATAGCTGAATATAGTAGGTGTTACATATTGTTTTCCCCACTGCCCGTAAATAAGTTCTATAGTGTTTTGGTATTGTTGCCAGAATGCAGCAGCATCTATAAAGCCCATAAAGCTACCAATCTTAAATCCTTGTTTAATGCCTATTTCAGAATTCCAGCTTGTTTCAGGTTGTAAGTTTGAGTTTGCAAAAATGCTCAGATCGCTAAACTGCGAATTGATGTATCGCTCGGTTAGTGATGGATATCTATATCCTTGTCCGTATGAACAACGTAGAAAAGTGGCTTGCGCAAGCTTAAAGCTGGCACCTGAGCGGAAAACGGGTTTTGAGTCAATCTTACCATTATTAATAATGAAGTTCTCATCTCTGAAACCTATAGATAGATTCAAAACGTCCCAGAATTTTTTATCGAGCTGGGCATAGGCAGCATAGTTTTGCAAGTAATTAGCAGTTGCAGGTAGTGAAACTCCAAGGTAACTGGTCGAATCTGTGTTCGAATGCGTTTGGTTTAATACTAGCCCGCCTGTAACATTCAACCCGCCAAGTGCATAAAACTTTTTAATACACTGGTATTCGGCGTAGAACTCAGTTGTGTTATTTGAAGGGTTATCAGTAATAACATTATTGGTGTAATAGAAACGGGCACGCAAGCTATGTTCAAACCCACCGGCAGATAAGTAACTTATAAACGGATCGAGGTAAAATATTTTCTGGTCCTGAAGTATTATGGTATTTGGATATGCCCTGTAAAGGCCTGAATCTGCATTTTCCCATATTAAGGAAAGAACATTGTGCGATTCTACAAAGTTTCCGTTAAGGCCGAAGTTTAAACGTGGTGCATTTTTCGGATGATACCGTAGTCCAAAATTAAACCTTCCTGTTTTTTCGCCCAATGAATTAGGACTAACGGTTGTATCGTTCCCTTTTTTACCGAGTAGAGGTAAATAGGAAGGAGGGCCAATATAGCCATGGTCGTACAATATCATTCCACCAAGCACCAGGTCAAGCTGCCCGAGTTTTTCGGTATGTAAAAAACTGGTGCCTGAAAAATTTGCTGCGCCGTTCCACCACTTTTCACCTACAGGTGGCGCGTCATAAATGCCTGAATACACAGAAACACTGGTAGATGGAATATCAGTAGGGTAGGCAGTACGGATATTTATACTGCCATCTAATGCCGATGAACCATTGGTTACTGAGGATGCTCCTTTAATGATCTCGATCTGTTCTACATTTTCTAAAGGAAAGAAATTCCAGTCAATTCTACCACCATCACCAGGAAGGGCTGGTAACCCATCAATTAAAATAGCAACTCTGCTACCAATACCAAAATCGAAACCACTGCCACCACGTATCTGAGCCTCGCCATCCAATATATTCAACCCAGGTGCCTGGTCGAGCGCTTGTTTAATATTGGTTGAGTTTTTATTTTCAATAAGCGAAGGTTTGAGCACATCCATCGATACTGTAATATCTTCCAGCTTTTGTTCATACCTTCCTGCCGAAATCACCAGTGTTTGCATTTGTGTCATTTGTTCATGCAAACTAAAATTATGGATAAACACAGTGGCTGTGTCGGTATTAATTATAGCTGTATCAGGAGCCATGCTTAACAATGAGCACACTATTGTATGTTTGCCGGTGCTTAAGTGTAGTTCATAGTTACCATTTACATCAGTTACCACACCACCGCTAATATCATTAACATCGTAAACTGTTGCACCAATAATTCTTTCCTTGCTAGCATTATCAGTTACCAGCCCTTTAAGGGTACACAATTTTTGAGCACATAATGAAATTGTGCACAATGGCAATAAAACAAGAAAAAGTAATTTTCTCTTCACGTATATCTATTCAGTTTATTTCTGAATAACAATTCTACCAGTCTTAATGGTTGAGTTTTGAATGTCTTGTATGGTGTATATGTAAACACCTTCAGGCATTTCAGTAATATCAATTGCACTGGTTCCAATACCTGCACTTTGCGACATTATTTTGCGCCCTGTTACATCGAACAATGTAAATTTCAATGCCTTTGTATTTGAGATATTCCGTATAGAAATAGAACCTTTTGCAGGATTTGGTCCGACTGTAATAGAATTGGCATTAACAATGTTATTTACACTAACAGGGTTAGTAATCAGGCCAAGGCTATCAACAATAAGTGTACTGCCAATTTGCGCACCTGCTGCATTCGTGCTTGAAGACAAGATCCATAATGCAGTAACTGCCGGATTAGCAGAAACGTATGTTAATGGATATGAAATTCGGGTATAGGTGTTAACTGAGGACTTTGGTGACCTGAAAAAAGCCTTAGCCACAGTATCAGAGTTTCCGCCTGAACCAAACAAATAAAACTCAACGTCAGCATTATCGCCACTTACCGAAGCGTACTTATACCAGCCTGTAATACTATCAGGTCTTCCGGTATAAGCTACTCCACCGCTTATGGTTTGGTTGCTGGTATTAATTGTACCTGTAGTTAAAGCACCTGGTACATTCTGAGTAAATACCTTCATTGTAACTAATTCTGCAGCATACTTTCCGCTTTTTACATCAGCAGCGGTTGAATCTTTATAACAGGTAATAGAACCTAAAACGGAAGTTGACGAGTTAAGGTCATTCCATCCGTTCGCATCATCATATTTCGAGCTATGTGTCCAATGTTCAAAGTTTGCGTTTGGGGTAGCTGCATCAGTTTGTGCTATAAGCCTTGAAGCGGAAATAATAAGAAAAAGCGTAGTCAATTTTTTCATGGGTTTTGTGTTTGGGGATTAATTGTTTTGGTTGAACAAAAGTACTAAAAATGGAGGAGAGAAGTAGGAACCGAAGCCCGAGTTAATAACAGTGGCGGTATAGAAAAAGATACCGGTATTTAGTTCAGGCAATAAAAAAACCCCTGATAGCAACATCAGGGGCCTTCAACACATGACAGCAAATATTATTTGCTATCCCAAATAGGCCTTTAATAACTTGCTTCGCGAAGTATGGCGTAACCTGCGAATGGCCTTTTCCTTTATTTGCCTAACACGTTCACGTGTAAGGTCAAACTTAGCACCTATCTCTTCCAGTGTAAGAGGGTGGGGAACATCAAGTCCGAAAAATAACTTGATAACTTCTTTTTCTCTTTCACTAAGGGTCGATAAGGAGCGTTCTATTTCTCTCTTAAGCGATTCCTTGATCAGCATGCTATCGGCACGCGGTGAATCGTGATTCACTAACACGTCGAGCAGGCTATTATTATCATCTCCATTGGCAAATGGCGCATCAACCGATACGTGTTTGCCTGAAAGTTGCATAGTGTCTTTTACCTTATCCATAGGTAACTCCAGTATTTCAGATAACTCCTCCGGGAGGGGTTCTCTTTCAAACTGTTGTTCCAAACGCGAAAAGGTCTTATTAAGCTTGTTTAATGAACCAACCTGGTTTAAAGGCAGACGCACAATACGTGATTGTTCAGCCAAAGCCTGTAATATGGATTGACGGATCCACCAAACGGCGTAAGATATAAACTTAAATCCACGGGTTGGGTCGAAGCGTTTTGCTGCCTTTATAAGCCCTAAATTACCCTCGTTAATAAGGTCAGGAAGACTGAGTCCCTGATTCTGATATTGCTTGGCAACTGACACCACAAAACGTAAATTGGCACGGGTTAACTTCTCAAGTGACCTTTCATCACCATCCAGTATCTTTTTCGCTAAAATAACCTCTTCTTCAGCAGTTATAAGCTCCTCACGACCAATCTCTTGCAAATACTTATCCAGGGAAGCGCTTTCTCTGTTAGTAATTGATTTTGTGATTTTTAGTTGTCTCATTTATATCTTTTAGTTGTGTTAAATGGGCAATTTTAAGGTTTTGCAAATGTAGGAAAAAAATATTTTAAAGGGGATACGTTTTCCCCTGATTTTTTCTTTCCCTTTACTGGCCTAAGCCCCGAAGGCATAGTATGCCCTTGTCCCGTTAGGGTAAACCCCTTCAACTAAAATTCCACCCGATTTATTCTGCAAAATTTTCTCAATATCGCCAGCCGAACTAACCCGCTGGTGGTCAACCTTTGTAATGATGAAACCTTCCTGAATTCCTATAGCTCTTAGCTTGCCATTATCAAGCTGTACCACTTTAACACCATTTTCTAGTCCAAGTTTGGTTAATTCCTCTTTAGAAGCGGTTGAAAATGCTGCCCCAAGGCTGGTTAATGAAGAGGGACTTTCCGCCGCAGCAACCTTACTCGTATTTCCATCAATATTTCGTAATAAAACAGGTATTTCCATTTGTTTGTTATCCCTATTCAGGGTAATAGTTACCTTATCACCTGGCCTCATACGACCTATTTGTTCTTCAAGTCCAGCTACATCATTTACACCCTGGTCACCAATCTTGGTAATAACATCGCCTTCCTTTAGCCCGGCAGCTTCAGCAGCTCCGTTAGGTGTAACCGCGTCTACATATATTCCATTTGTGCTGTTAAGCCCCGCACTTTTTGCTATATCATCGTCAACGGTACGGATTGTAACACCTAAAAAGGCACGTTGTACAGTACCATATTGCAATAAATCTGCCACTACTTTCCTGACAAGATTTACAGGTATGGCAAAGGAATATCCTGTGTAAGAACCTGTGTTAGAGGCAATTGCAGAGTTTATGCCTATTAGTTGTCCATCGGTATTTACCAAAGCACCACCACTATTACCCGGATTAACTGCTGCATCAGTCTGAATATATGATTCAATAGGGTATAAGTTCTTTGCCTGTTCACTGGCATTTGGCAAAATATCAATATTTCGCCCTTTTGCACTTATTATTCCTGCTGTTACTGTAGATGTGAGGTTGTAAGGGTTGCCCACTGCAAGCACCCATTGACCTACCTGCATCTCATCAGAATTACCATATTCCATAAAAGGGAGATTAGTAGCATCTATTTTTAACAGAGCCAAGTCAGTTTCAGGGTCTTTACCTACTACTTTAGCGATGTACGTATGCCTGTCACTAAGTGTAACTTCTATTTTTCCAGCCTGATCTATAACATGGTTATTGGTTACTATGTAGCCATCAGCTGAAATAATAACTCCGGAACCTGTAACCATTCCTTCTACCATTCCCTGGCGTTGGTTACCATTCATATAATCCCAAATAGAATTATAACCGCGATTGTCCTGCATTTCCACTTTTGATTTCACATGGACTACAGCTGGTACAGCCTTTTGGGCTGCGGTAACAAAATTTGTAGTGGCTTCTGTTGTAGAATTACCAAGACCCACAAACTTTATCGGCAATGGGTTCTTTATATTTGATTCAGCCAGCCAGTTATTGTGTTTTTGAATGTAATAATGATCAATTGCTAATGATGCAATTCCGCCTAAAAGCGCGATAGAGAATACCGAAATGAATTTTTTGAATGTTTTCATGGTTATATTGCATTTATAAGTTCATGATGCAAATATCGCCAAGATACCTTTAAACATTGAAATCTTTAACAATAATTAACAGCATAACTTTGCTAACTTTGCATCGTGAAATTTATTGTGCATAAAGTATAAAATGAAAAACAGGATTGTTGTTTTTATTGTTGGGTTGATTGCCGGGGTTGTGCTTGGTGTGGTTTTTGATGTGGGTATTAAAGCACTTTATCATCAGGTACGTGAATTGCATTTGAGTTTGAATAAAATTAATAGCCAGCAGGATAAAATATCACAACGACTAGATAGTATTCAAGGTAAGCTAAAGGATGATAAAAAGGTTTCTCCACTTGCGGCTAAAAGCGTTTTCAAGACACCACTTATCCAAGGAATATTGAAACATGATTCTGTTTCTACTAAGGAAAAAGATGATGATAGTACAAATGATAGAATAGATTCTACCGTAATTGTTCAAACACGCGACAGCAATATTGTTGTAATGACAAATCAATTGGTAAGTGTAAAAACACTTCCGCTTAAGAATATTGATTCAGTAATGGTAAACAAATCGAACGAGCGGTCTGATTCTATGATAGCGTCTATGAGCAATGTAGATGAGGAAAAGGATCCTGCTTATTACCGTATAGAGTTTTGGCAATCGCCATTGAACTTTAAGGGGTATAAAATGAGTAAGGGCAAAATAGTATTATATGGAATAAATTCAACAACGCCATTTCGTCTCGTAAAGTGGGATGATAGTTATTATTTATTATCGAGCCAGAATGTATTTAAAGTTACCTACACTGATGACTATAAGCCATTCGAAAAGGTGGTGGATAAAACTGTTCTTAAGAAGATAACCCTATGAAGCTAGAGTTTTATAAATATCAGGGTACGGGCAACGACTTTGTTATAATTGATAACAGGGATGGAAAGCTTAAAGAGAATAACTATAAGCTTTGGGCCAAGTTATGCGATCGCCGTTTTGGTGTTGGTGCAGATGGCTTGATGTTATTGCAAAAGAAAAAAGGATTTGATTTTGAAATGTATTACGTAAACTCCGATGGAAAGCCTACTTCAATGTGTGGTAACGGTGGAAGGTGTATTACACATTTTGCAAAATACCTCAAGATAATAAAAGGAAATAAAGTGCGCTTTATTGCTATTGATGGTGAGCATGAGGCGACCATAAAGGGTAATACTGTGAAGCTGAAAATGAAAGATGTAAATAGTATAATTGATAGTAAAACATATTGTACGCTTAATACAGGTTCGCCCCACTATGTTGTGTTTTCAGATGACCTAATGCATACCGATGTGGTTGCAAAAGGTAAGGCCATACGCAACAGTGCATCTTTTAAGAAAGAGGGTATTAACGTGAATTTTGTGGAGATGAGAAAGAATGCCGTTCCTTTACTCCGGACATATGAGCGCGGAGTGGAAGACGAAACATTATCGTGTGGTACGGGTACAGTTGCTACTGCATTAGTATTAGCTGCTAAAAATAAATCGACAGCTAAGGATCATTGCAATATACAAACCATGGGTGGAAAACTGAAAGTGTGGTTTAAGCAAGATAAGAAAGGATTTAAAGATGTTTGGTTAGAAGGCCCGGCTGAAATGGTGTATAAAGGAAAAATTTCAATCTAGGTATTGATGTTGTTTACTGAGTATAACAATAATTATTCTCTCAAGGTAAGTCAATTGGCTTCGCCAGATGAATTGAATACGGGACTTTGGTTGTGTTTAATTGGAACGCATGAAATACCTCCGCACATTGCTCTTATAAATGACGCTAAGTATTATTCAGTTACTACAAATAGAATAAAAGTTGGAGAGCCGATAGAAAAAATATTGAAGGCTATTAGCCGTAAAACACTTCCAACTGTTTTTGTTTCAATCAAACCTGGAAAAAATGTAGGTGATATTTTAGAAGAAAGCTTTAAGGCCTATCCTACACTGGGTAATGGTGAGCATTCATGCTTGTCGCCGATAAGCGAATTTTTTGCGAAGATCTATTCATCTGAATTTGGCAGCCAGCACTTGGTATTTGATGCGTTGTCATTGGCTGAAAAAAATAAAATGCTGGTGGAATGCAAATCGTTATTCATTGATAAGTTGGATAATGGTGTATTGCATTTGCCAAAATATACGCATGCGCAAATACGTCACAAAATAAATTCTATTCTAAAGATAAATGAATAGAATAGGACGTTACATGGTTGTTATTCTGTTACTGTCATTTGTTATTTTCTCTGCCACCTATTGTCATACTTCTACAAAGTCTGCCAAGGAATCTTTTCTGGCTAAGCTTGATACGGCACATCACTACCTGAATATAAATGACACTGTAAAATACGTTGGTGAGCAAACATGCGCACTTTGCCACCAGGCCATATTTAATTCTTTCTCACATACAGGCATGGGGGAATCGTTTGACATTGCGAGTAAGCAAAAGAGTGCGGCCCGGTTTGGTAAACATGAAGTTGTATATGATAAGTTCAAAGATTTCTACTACCACCCGTTCTGGAAAAATGACAACCTGTACGTGCTTGAATACAGATTAAAAGGCCGTGACACTATTTATAGGCATGAACAACAGATAAATTATATAATAGGCTCCGGCATGCACACCAATTCGCATATATATCGCGTGAATGGATATTTGTACCAGGCACCGATTACATTCTATACACAGGAAGGGAAGTGGGATTTAGCTCCCGGGTTTTCTGATGGGTTTAATTCACGTTTCAGCAGAGAGGTGGGATTGGAATGTATGTCATGCCATAACTCATACCCGGATTTTACAATGGGTTCTACAAATAAGTTTAAAAGTGTACCTAATGGTATTGCATGTGAGCGCTGCCACGGAGCAGGGGAGATGCACGTAAGGGCAATGCAATTAGGATATAGAGTTGATACAACAAAAGCCATTGACTACACCATTGTCAATCCTTCAAAGTTGCCAACTGAATTGCAGGTTGATCTATGTGAACGTTGCCATTTGCAGGGAAATGCCGTGCTAAAACCAGGCAAATCATTTTATGATTTCAGACCTGGAATGAAATTGTCGGAAGTTATGGATGTATTTATGCCGAAATATACAGGCATGGAAAATGAATACATTATGGCATCGCATATGGCTCGAATGAAAATGAGTAAGTGCTATTTGAATAGTTTGAATTCAGGTAAAGCAACGTCGTTAAAACCTTATATGGGCTCAATGACATGTATTACATGCCACAACCCACATGAAGATGTACGAAATGTAAATGATAATGCTTTTAATGCTATTTGCCAGAGTTGTCATAAAGAAGGAACAAATCACTATTGTCAAGAGATTGTTCGCGAATATGCTAGATTAAAAGATGAAGATCGTAGTACCGAACCAAGTAAAAACTGCATTGACTGCCACATGCCTAAGGGTAAGACAATTGATATACCTCACGTAATTACAACTGATCACTTTATACGCATACCAATTAAGAATGAGGATAAAGAGAAGGTAAAGAAGTTCATTACCCTTTATGATGTAAGCAATCCTAACCCTGCTCCGGAAACAAGAGGCATTGCTTTCATACAACAATTTGCACGGTTTCAGTCCGATTTTCCGGCACTGTTAGATTCAGCTAAGCAATATTTCCCCGACAATACGCCTGCATTAATACGTAAGAATTTTGTGCCTTTGGTAGATATATGTTTCTATAAGCAAGACTATAAAGGTCTACTTAACTATGTTTCAATTATGCATCCGCAATATGTTATCGATAGTATGCTGGTACATAAGGATTATGAGAATAAAGATGCCTGGGTAGCATACAGAATAGGTGAGGCTTTTTACCAGATCAATAATATTAAAGGCGCAGAAGCTTTCTATAAAAAGTCTGTTGCCCTGGCTCCATACGTACTTGATTTTCAAAATAAGTTGGGTGCATCGTTAGTAATGCTTAATAGAGATGATGAGGCTGGTAAGGTTTATGATTTTATACTGACCCAAGACCCTGAGTTTGTTTCTGCTTTAACGAATAAAGGATATTTAGCGTTAAGAAAAGGCAATGTGGATGTTGCTAAGGAGTATTATGATAAAGCACTTGCTCTTAGCCCTGATGACAAACAGGCCTTACTTAATATGGCTGGTTGGCATATTTATGAAAAACAACCTGCTAAAGCAAAAGAAGATTTACAGCAGGTTCTAAAGAAATACCCTGAGGAGGAGCAAGCTAAGGCTTTGTTAGAACAATTAAAAAATAACAAGGGAATTTAATTAACCTACCAATACGCTTTCTCCAAACTTCTTGGATACATTCACCTTATTATCCTTGCCAACCTGAATGGTCATAGAACCATCGAACGATATTTTTTCTAATAACTTCAGGCGCGTACCAATACCGATTCCAAGTTTTTCAAGGTACTGAAGAAATGCGGTAGATGTATCTTTCACAGCCACGACCTGGCAACTGCTACCGATTTCTACTTCCAGTAAAGTGGTTTTATGTATGGTGGCTATTTTACCATTGGCTTTCGGTATAGGATCACCATGCGGGTCATAATCTGGGAAACCAAGAAATTTATCAAGCCTGTCAGCTAACTCATCATTATGAATGTGCTCTAATTGTTCGGCTATATCATGTATCTCATCCCACCCGTAGCCAAGTTTCTCTAATAAAAACACTTCCCATAGGCGGTGTTTACGCACTACATCCATGGCGGTTTTTATCCCTTTCTCCGTAAGCTTTGCTCCCTTTTTCTTATCATAACTGATCAATTTCTTCTCGGTCAGTTTTTTTAGCATATCAATTACCGATGCGGGGTTGTTCTGCAGCTCCTCAGCAATAGCTGTAGGACTTATTTTAGTAGTCCCTTCAAGGCTAATGCGGTAAATAGCCCTCAGGTAGTTTTCTTCTGAAAATGTGTGCATTCTTTTAGATTGACAATACAAATATAATTATTTTATTCTAATAAATAAAATTAGGCATGTCTAATAATTTATGTTAGCTTTGTAAAATATTTACTTCACTGATTAAGAATGTCTATAAAAGAAGAAAAAGAAAAAGCATGGAGGAAAGAGAGCGCTAGCGTATCTCTGCCTGAAGTCTTTTCTTCCATACGTGTTCCTGGTAAAGGTGGTTTCTGGAAGAAGTTGCTCGCTTTTTCCGGTCCCGGGTTAATGGTTGCTGTCGGTTATATGGATCCCGGAAACTGGGCAACCGATATTGAAGGCGGCTCTAAATTCGGATACACATTACTTTCTGTTATTCTTATATCAAACCTGTTTGCCATTCTATTACAGTACCTGGCATTGAAGCTTGGCGTGGCTGCCGAGAAGGATCTGGCTCAGGCTTGTCGAAGCCACTATAGCCCAAGGGTGAGTTTTATGCTTTGGATATTTTGTGAAATTGCAATTGCTGCATGTGACCTGGCAGAAGTAATTGGCTCTGCTATCGCCCTTAATCTATTATTTAAAATCCCATTAACATGGGGAGTTGTTATAACCGGATTTGATGTGTTACTTATTCTTTTCTTTCAATACAAGGGATTCAGGTTTATTGAAAGTGTAGTAGGTTCGTTAATTGTTATAATAGTATTAGCCTTTGTTTTTGAAATGATTGTTTCTCACCCACAGTTATTTCCAATGTTGAGTGGACTCTTACCAAGGCCTGAAATAGTTACAAATTTATCAGAGCTTTATATAGCCATTGGTATACTAGGGGCTACTGTCATGCCTCATAACCTGTATTTGCATTCCAGTATTGTGCAAACACGCGATTACCCCAGAACAACAGTGGGTAAAAAAATGGCAATTAAGTTTGCTGCAATTGATAGCACCGTTGCACTTATGGCGGCTTTCTTCATTAACGCTGCCATACTTATAGTTGCTGCTGCAAGTTTCCATTCGAGTGGACATAGTGATGTAAGCACTATTATGGATGCACATAAATTATTGACTCCTTTATTGGGTACAACACTGGCAAGTACTTTATTTGCTGTTGCTTTACTTGCGTCAGGTCAAAACTCTACCTTAACAGGCACACTTGCAGGCCAAATAGTGATGGAGGGCTTTTTAGATATTAAACTAAAGCCCTGGCTGCGGAGGCTTATTACCCGCGGAGTAGCTATAGTACCCGCCTTTATTGTTACATTTATTTTGGGAGAGAAAGGTACAGCCAATCTGTTGGTGCTTAGCCAGGTAATTTTATCTATGCAGTTAAGTTTTGCGGTAATTCCTCTTATTATGTTCACAAATAGTAAACAAAAGATGGGTTTATTTGCAAACCGGAAATCAATGAAAATAGTGGCATGGGCAGTGGCAATTATAATTTTGGGTTTAAATCTTTACTTACTTTACGATACCATTTTTTTATAACAAGGCATGAACAAGTTTACCTCAATTAAGGCAACTATTTTATTTTGTTTGGTGTTGTGCTGTGCATTTGCCCAAGCTGAAAATGATTCGACAAAAAAGGGTAATGGTTGGATGTTTCACTATCAACTTACGGCTATTGACCAGTATCATGGATATTTTCATGCACCCTATTCAGGTCATAATAGCCTGCAGGATACAACAGAACAAGACATGTCAGTTACCTCAACTCTCTATTTAGGTAGAAAGCTTTGGAAATACAGTGCTGTTTATTTTACCCCTGAAATATCGGGTGGAAAGGGATTTAGCGGTACAACAGGTATTGCCGGTTTCCCCAATGGTGAAATATATAGAGTGGGGAACCCGACGCCTGCCGCATATATAGCCCGTTGCTATTTTCAACAATCATTTGCTTTGGCGGGTAGCCATGATACATTAATGGATGATGACCTGTTGCAAGTAAGTCAACTACTACCAACAAACAGGCTAACCTTTAGTGTTGGAAAGTTTTCACTTGCCGATTTTTACGATAACAATACCTATTCGCATGACCCGCGTACGCAGTTTATGAATTGGGTGCTTATGGATAATGGAGCATGGGATTACCCTGCCAATACACGTGGGTATACCTATGCATTTGTAGCACAATACATTACTCCTACTTGGCATATTAATCTTTCAGATGCACTTGAGCCTCTGTATGCTAATGGCCCTGATTTCGACTGGAACATTGGCAAAACATTTGGTATTACAGCTGAAATAGGTCGCACCTATAAGGTGAATGATAAGGTAGGTAACTTAAGTGTGTTGCTTTATTTGAATCAGAACAGGGCAGCTAATTATGAAAATGCCATTGCCAATTATGAAGCCGGGAATGTAAATGCATTGCGTATAGATTCCCTCTCTGCGTACAATGGCAACAAAAAATATGGTATAGGGCTTAGCTGGGATCATCCTATTGGTAAATACATTGGGGTGTTTCTAAGAGCTGGTTGGAACGATGGTAAAACAGGTACATGGGCATTTACTGAGGTTGACCAAACCATTACACCTGGTGTGAATTTTGATGGTGCATTGTGGCACCGCAAGGCTGACAACTTTGGAATAGCCTATATAGTAAATGGCTTATCGAAAGAGCATAGAGATTTTGAGAATATTGGTGGCTACGCATTTATAATTGGTGATGGCTCATTGCCAAGCTATGCTCCTGAGCAAATACTTGAAGCCTATTACCAAACAAAATTCTTTGAACATTTTTACCTTGCCCTTGATTATCAGTTTGTACAAAACCCTGCCTATAATGCCGATAGAGGCCCTGTTAATATTGGTTCGGTAAGGGTGCATATGGAATTTTAATTTACCTGCCATGGTTATACTATTTGATGGCGTTTGTAATTTATGTAATGGATTCGTGCAATTTATCATTAAGCGCGATAAAAACCGGCTATTTCAGTTTGCTTCGCTTCAATCTAATTATGGCAGAAATCTTATAAGCCATTTTAAATTGCCACTTACTGCTACAGGAACAGTAATTCTGTACCACGATGGAAAGGTTTCAGTGGAATCGGATGCCTCCATAGAAATTATAAGTTCATTAGGTGGAATGTGGAAATGTGTCAAGGTATTTAAGATATTTCCGCGCTTTATCCGTAACGGATTATATAGGTTATTAGCAAGAAACAGGTACAGGTTATTTGGCAAAACAGACCAATGTATGGTGCCATCTGACAATACGAAAGACAGGTTTCTGGATGATACCGCTTTCTGGCAATAGTTTTTCCTCAGAATTTGCTTTATTTTTCTACTTTTACAAGCCTTAAAGGACTGGTAAATATGAAACTCGATATACTTGCTTTTGGCGCTCACCCTGATGACATAGAATTATCTTGCGCAGGGACGCTTATAAAAGCTGTAAAAGCAGGTAAAAAAGTTGGTATAGTCGATTTTACTGAAGGCCAGCTGGGTACTCGTGGAAGCGCTGAACTCCGCCTAAAGGAGGCTAACAATGCAGCTAAAATTATCGGTGCCTCTGTTCGCGATAATCTGGGGATGAATGATGGATACTTTAAAAATGATGATGAACACAGGATTAAACTTATTCAGAAGATACGCCAGTACCAGCCAGATATAGTTCTTGCCAATGTTCCTATCGATAGGCATCCTGATCATGGACGTGCATCGCAAATGGTTACCGAGGCTTGCTTTTACGCAGGACTTGTTAAAATAGAAACATCCTTGGACGGTCAACAACAGAAAGCCTTCCGCCCACGCAGGTTGTTTTATTACATGCAACACTTCAGCTACGATTTTAGTTTTGTTGTAGATACAAGTGATGTAATAGAACAAAAGATAGAGGCTATAAGGGCTTTCAAATCGCAATTCCACGACCCGAATTCAAAAGAGCCGGAAACAGTTCTTACTAATCCACATTTTCTGCAACATTTAAAGGACAGAGATTCGGAGCTAGGCTATGCTATCGGCGCTAAGTACGGCGAAGGCTTTTTGGTTCAACAAAAGATTTTTGGAGTAAACAACATATTCGATATTAAATAATGAAGACTACAGCACTTACAAAAAAACACATTGCACTCGGCGCAAAAATGGTTGAGTTTGCAGGCTATAATATGCCTGTTTCATATACGGGTCTTAATGACGAACATATCACAGTGCGTAATCTTGCTGGAATGTTTGATGTATCGCACATGGGCGAGTTCATTCTTAAGGGCCCTAAGGCATTAGATCTTGTTCAGAAAGTAACCTCTAATGATGCTTCAGTGCTTTCTTCAGGCAAAGTTCAGTATTCATGTTTGCCTAATGATAAGGGTGGAATTGTAGATGACCTTTTGGTGTATTGCATGGACCATGAAACCTATTTCCTGGTAGTGAATGCATCGAATATGGAAAAGGATTGGAACTGGATAAAATCACATAATGACCTTGGTGTTGATATGCAGAATGTGTCGGATGACTATTCATTATTGGCAATTCAGGGGCCTAAGGCAACAGCCATATTGGGTAAGCTTACTCCAGTTGACCTAACAAAAATTCCATATTATAACTTTACTATCGGTCAGTTTTGCGGAATACCAGGTGTTATTATATCTAACACAGGTTATACAGGCGCCGGTGGTTTCGAAATTTATTGCAAGAACGCTGATGCTGAAAAAATATGGGATGCAATAATGGAAGTTGGTGTGCCTGAAGGATTGAAACCAATCGGGCTTGGTGCACGTGATACCCTGCGACTTGAAATGGCATTTAACCTGTATGGCAACGATATTGATGATACCACTTCTCCTATTGAAGCCGGCCTCGGTTGGATAACCAAATTCACCAAAGAATTTACCAATTCAAAAGCATTGTTAGCTCAAAAGGAACAGGGCGTAAAACGAAAACTGGTTGGCTTTGAAATGATTGATAAAGGTATTCCACGTCATGGCTACGAAATTACAGATGCACAAAGTAGTGTAATAGGTGTGGTAACCTCAGGCACACAATCTCCTTCGCTTCAAAAGGCAATAGGTATGGGTTATGTAAAAACAGAATTAGCAAAACCCGGCACCGATATTTATATTAAGATCCGCGATAAGCTGATAAAAGCAGTTGTTGTAAAAACTCCATTTTATAAACAAGCATAAGTATGAAGAACACAATTGAAGTTTGTTTTTCTCCTCATTCGTTTCCATTATATCCGCATGAAGAATGTATAGTTGTTGTTATTGATGTGTTACGTGCAACATCATCAATGTGCACTGCGTTGCATTATGGTGTAGAAAAAATATTGCCCGTTGCATCTATTGCTGAGGCGAGAGACTTTCAATCGAAAGGCTTTTTAGTGGCTGCAGAACGTTCCGCACACAGGGTTGACGGTTTTGACTTAGGTAATTCTCCTTTCGAATACATGAAACCCGGATTAAAAGGCAAGGTTATTGTATTTACTACTACTAATGGTACACAGGCTATACGCACAGCGCGCGATGCATATAAAATTGTTATAGGTTCATTTTTAAATCTTACTGCTTTGTGCCAGTGGTTGGCTGTTCAGCGTAAGAACATAATACTACTTTGTGCCGGATGGAAAGACATTTTTAACCTTGAGGATACTTTGTGTGCAGGTGCCATAGCTGCTAAGCTTGACACTACCGGTATGTTTGAAACCAATTACGATTCTACCTTGGCATCAAAATCATTATACGAGGGGGCTAAAAAAGATATGTATGCTTTTATGGAGAGCTCCTCTCACTTCAACCGCCTTGCTAAGCTTAACTTGCAGGATGATATTCGGTTTTGCTTAAAGGCCGATCAGGCTCCTGTGGTTCCTGTTATGGAGGGCAATTACCTGGTGCCGCTGAAGAAGTAGTTTTTGAGTAGGGTTCGTCATTGCGAGGTACGAAGCAATCTTACCAACTTATCTTAATTTTTAATTCGTAATTAGTTTGGGACGTCTCTTGCTCCCTGCTTGCCTGTCTTACCTATACTCGCATCATTTGCAGCTAACCCGCGCCCACCTTTTGCCTAGTTCTATTACTCCTACGTATTTCTCCTCCCCGCATGGGGAGGTTGGGAGGGGCAGCAAACCACGGGTTACACTTTTTCGATTTGTTACCCGTCAACCTATTGATTTTCAGTTTTATGAAAGCAAGAAAAATGTGCATTTTGTTACCCGTCCCTTCTATTATTTCAATGAACTTATTGCTTACTCCTTATTCCTAAACTAGGCAAGCACTAATAATGCAAAGTTAAAGCCGGTGTTTGGGTATGAAAAGAGAAATGTGCTGTTGTTTTCAACAGCTTAGAAGATGGAAAATATAATTGAGGAATATTATTTATATCCCTTGAAAACCCATTTGTCTAATGGTACTTGGAAATATTTGAAGGCAAATTTTTTACATATTTCAATGTTGTCTTGTAGGGAATCATATGGTAACCACTTCCCATTTTCAGATATATATAAATATGCTCCTACCTCTGGATAACTTTCTTCAATTATATATACTTTTCCATCATACTCTGCTTCATGAATTTGGAATTTCATTTCACGCCAGGAATTGAAAGGGATTTTATAATTTTCGAACGCGAATTCTTTGCACGCTAATTCAGAGTCTTTAATAGTTTCATTAATCAGACTCCCGTTTCTTTTGGAAATAGTAAGATATGTTTTACCCTCAGATAAATCTTCGCGTATTCTAAAGAGTAAATCATTGTTTTGTGATTCGATAATTTTTCTACTCATTTTTTTAAATATTTTATTCGTAATCGTAACTTGGTAGCTATTTCTTCCACACCAATTTATTCTCCTCATCATTTTCCAGCTTGCCATTATCCATTAACCACTGCACTGTCTTAATGATTTTATCCTCACGTACCTGCTTAACGCTGTGGATTAGCTCAGTCATATCCATGGGTTTCTTGTTAAGCTTTTCTTTTAGCTGTGCAGCTATGTTTGCAAATTCAAGGTCACTCAGTTCTAATTTATTTCTTTCGAGGCATATGTCACAAATACCACAGCGCACTTCTTCATTCTCTCCAAAATACGAGAGTAGCACTTCGCTACGGCATTTACGCGTGTTAGTGGTATAATGTATAACCCATTCCATACGCTGAATGGCACGTTCTTTGAGCTCGTTTATTTTCTTTTTATCAATAAGCAGGTTGCCGGGGTGCAGGCACTCTTCAGTAAATATTAACTGTGGCTTGTTCGATTGAGGGATGTATGAAATCACAGTCATCTTATCCAATCGCTGTAATATAGTCTTCACTTCCTCCGCTTTCAAGGTGGAACGACGGCCAAGGTCAAGTTCATTTATTTGAACATAGTTACTGAATATACCTTCGTAAGAACGTAGTAGCAGTTTTACAAAAGCATCGAAGTTAGGATGCTCTACCTGGAAACGGTATAAGTCCTTGTTCGTAATAAGCACATGCACCTTCGATGGCCTGTAGAATGCTTCTGTAGCCAGTATATAGCCTTCTCTTTCTATTAACTTTATACTGCTCAGGGTAGGGGAAGCCTCTAACCCGAAATGGGTACAAAAATCTGCAAGGTCAAAATCATGTGTGCTGCCCTTGCCTGAACCTACCGTCATATTGAAGTAGTTGCAAAGCGCTACATATGTTTTCTTTATATCATCTACCGACGGAAAAGCATGGTCAATATTTCTCTCCAGGTTAATGCGATCAGCATCGTTATATAACAATACAGCGTAAGCTTTCTTTTCATCGCGCCCTGCCCGTCCAGCTTCCTGAAAATAGGCTTCAAGGCTATCGGGTATATCTAAGTGAACTACAAAACGCACATTTGATTTATTAATACCCATGCCAAATGCATTGGTGCAAACCATTATACGCACTCTGTCATTCAACCAGGCTTCCTGTCTTGCATTTCTTTGTTCATGAGGCAAGCCCGCATGATAAAAATCGGCCGATATGCCATTCTGTTTCAGGAACAGTGCAACCTCTTCAGTCTTTCTTCTGTTACGCACATATATAATGCCCGAACCTTTTACATTACCTGTTATCTTTAACAGGCGTGCAGATTTATCTTCTTCTTTCTGTACAACGTATGCAATATTTTTACGCTCATAGCTTACCCTGAATACATTCTCTTTTTTGAATCCCAGGTTTTCCTGAATGTCAGTAACCACTTCTGGCGTAGCACTTGCAGTAAGCGCCATTACCGGTACCTCTGGGAATAGCTTTCTCAGTTCTGCAATTTGCAAATAAGCAGGACGGAAATCATAGCCCCATTGCGATATACAATGTGCCTCGTCTACTGCAATAAGGTTCACTTTCATTTGCTGTACGCGGGCAAGGAAAATATCGGTGGTCAATCTTTCCGGTGAAACATACAGGAACTTAAAATTGCCATGAATGCAATTATCCAGTGTAATATCTATTTCCCTGCTCGTCATAAATGAATGAAGCATGGCAGCCCTGATTCCTTTCTTTACAAGAAATTCTACCTGGTCCTTCATCAATGCTATGAGTGGCGATACCACTATGCAAATGCCATGTTTAACCAATGCCGGAATCTGAAAACATAAAGACTTACCTCCGCCTGTAGGTAACAGTGCAAGGGTATCCTTGCCTTCTAATACTGAATTTATAATGTCTTCCTGTAAGGGGCGAAAGTGAGTATGCCCCCAATAACGGGTAAGTATTTGATTGATGTTTTCCATGAATGCGTCATTTGCCGCCTGAGTGCTGCATAATTTGCACCATCATATAAAACAAGGGTACAGAGTTTAGGAAAAGGCTTAATATCATTAAGCTACCTGGTTTTTGTGGCAAGTTGAATTTTTGTGCAAGTACTATATGCAAACAACATAATACAAAGCCCAAAAAACCCAGGAACAGCGAAATGAACAGGAAAATAAAATGACTCATGCCCAGTAAACAAGCAACTACGGTAAGGGCGCCAATTAAAAGTGATAGGTTAAATGCTTTTTCAAAAAACTGTTTCATATCAGCGTATCGCCATTAATTTTTCGGTATGTATTCTTTTTCCGTCAATTATAAGGCTGTAAAAGTACGTGCCTGAAGCAATACTTTCTGCCGGAAATGAAATTGCACCTTTGCTGTTCTTCAATTCAATATCTCTTACTTCTTTGCCCATTACATCATATACAGCAATATCCGCATTACAATATTCCGGTATGCTTGTAAAATCGTATGTTATGATTGTACCATCTTTCATTGGGTTAGGGTAGGCATTTAAATCTGAAACAATTGGCTTTATGTTTTCAATACCTGCTGCACAACCTGTAAGCGCTTTAAATGCATTTACTTTTCCATACCCATAAGAGTTGTTTGGGCAGGCTCCGGTAAAATTGTCTTGGTCCGAACAGGAAATAATGGCATTGCGGACTTCTATATTGGTTGCAGTTGGTTTCATTTGTAAATAGAGGGCAGCAATACCTGCTGTGCCAGGGGCTGCTGTAGAAGTTCCGCCATCGGTATGGTGCCATCCTCCGGGATCTATATTGGTCGGGCCATTGGCTATAAAATAAGCACGAACAGGCGTTGGTAATACTGACATACAAATATCTCCCGGAGAAGCAATATCTGGTTTAACTCTGCCATCCCTGGTTGGTCCTGAACCAGAGTAATAGGTTAACTTATTTTCAATAAATGTTGAATCGAAATAGGTAAATAATGTATCGGCATAATTAATAAAGGTTTTGCGACTAAGGTAATCACCAACCGTAATTACATTCGATGAACATTGGTAGCTGCTGCATAACGTAGAAATGGTATCGGGCAATTTGTAGTTCTTTATTTCAGGAAATGCACTGGCATTGGGCAAGCCACTGTTAACCATAGGTTCAGGGTCTGGGTACCAGCAATCTATTTTACCGCTTCCAGTTGTCATCAATCTCCAGTAGTATGATGTAGAATCAGGGACGATCTGCACTTCTAAGGAATATGTTTTACCAACTAATTGAGTATATGTTTGAAGAATTCCGAGCCTGTTTCCTTTTGCATTTTTAATGGTATCGGTTATTATTTTCCCTAAATGGCTAAGCACTGTTGAATAAGGGGTTCTGGTAATGGCTTTGAATGGTGCCACATTGTCAACGCCAATTGAGAACTGAACCTTTCTGAAATTAGCTGTATCAGCCCAAACGTCGAAATATATTGAGCCATATCCGCTATAAGGATAGTAAGAAAACCATGTGAATGATGTATCTCCGGGAATGACCGTGTAGCCCAGGTGATAAGGTATATTACTTTCGTTACCTGCTGCTGCCACAAGTACCCTACCAGGTTTAGCGGTGATCATACTGTCGATCATCAGTGCTTGTAAGTCAGTACCATCATGCGAGCCATCATAGTCACCGAGGCTGGCATTAATTACACAAGGCTCTCCATACATATCGGCCTTGTTAAATAGATAACTGACAGCATCTGTCATTTCTGTTGCCGTTTGGTTTGTGAAGTTATATGCAACCATCATGATATCAGACTCCGGTGCTGCACCAATGCTAAGGCCATTTGCCCTGCCATTTGCAGTTCCAACACCTGCTACGTGACTACCATGCTCATATAAAATAGTACAGGCAGAGTCCATATAGGCAAGCGTTTTAGGGTTACTATCCGCAAGTGCTGTATCTAACATGGGTTTGTCAAATTCCTGGCCATAGCCATAAGGTGAAGGGGTTAGTGCATTCACCGGCTGGTTCATATCCCATATAGATAAAATGCGGCTTTTGTTGAGGCTATCTCTAAAATCAGGATGCACAAAATCTATTCCAGTATCAATAAACCCCACAATCACTCCTTTACCTTTATACGATTGGGTGAGAGGGGCCATACCCATTTGCGCTTCAACTATATGTGCATGCATGCGCATAGTATCGTTACATATCCTAATATGAGCCGGGGCACCTTCCATGCGTTTAACAGCATTGCTCAGGTAAAAAGACGAAAGCGCTTTCACAGGTATACGTATGGCGGCTATACTGCCGTATGAATATTTAAAAACACCACCGTTTTGTTCAACCAGGCTGCGGATCTCCTTTATATTACCTCTTATTAATATTTCAATCAGTTTATTACCATCTTCTCTTCCCTGATCGAATGCTGCCTGCTTACTGGCTAAGTAAAAATCGAACTTGGTAGGGGCCTGGCAAAAACCAAACACTGCCATGCTAATAAAACACCAAATGGTAATTATCTTCTTCATATTGATTGAATTATAACCCATTATTCGACTATAAGTAGTAAAGTTACTAAAAAACAGGATAAATCCTATTTTAACAGGGCAAGCGATTCCCTGCTGGTTTTAAGGGTTATGCCAAGTTTCTGCATGTCCTGGGTCGTATCAACATACTTTAATTGTTTCAGGCCAAGTAAGTTCTCACGACTAATCGGTAGTTTAATATGCAATATCTTAGCCATAGAAAGCACTAAATAGAGCAGCCAGTAAGGAACAACCATATAGATAGGAACCCTGTTAACAGATATACAAAGCATCGGGTAGAATTCCTTATAAAGCGTTTTTTCGTGTGAGGCAATTGTAAATAAACCTGTAACGTCTTTTTCTATTGATGTGAAGATTGCTTGTGCCAGATCATTAATATAAACAGTTTGCAAGGGCTGTTTACCACCTTGAATTAATGGTATTAATCTTTTCTTTTTCAGGTATTCTTTCATTTGCCCGAATAAACCACCATTGCCCAATATCAGGCCTGGCCTTAAAATAAGATCTGTAGGTTGATCATATAACTTTTCGCATGCCCATTTTTGTTTACCGTAAACCGATAAAGCACTTTCACTGGTCGAAATACTGGAAATGAAAATGTTTTTCCTGACTCCGCATTTTCTGCTTATATCAAGTAGTTGTATTGTTCCTTTTACGTTTAACTCAAAGTCATTTGGTGCGTATGCACAATGAATAACACAATCAGTTCCTTCAACTATTTTTTGTTGAGGTGCAGCTAATAGATTATATAAGTGATATTCAACCCCGCTAATAATCTGTTGTGGCATATTATGTACTAGTGCCTTGACTTTCCATCCCTTACCGGAAAAGAACGCCACCAGGTATGAACCCAGAAAACCATTTCCACCTGTTATAACTACTGTAGGCATATTATTGATTCAAGGCGTTTAGGGCAATTAAATGAGCATAGGCCATAATGGATAGGGTTATTCCTTTAGCAGGTAAGTATTTAAATCCTGAGCCATCTGCAACAAAAACATTCTTTGCTCCATTCAATCTTCCATCCTGGTTCAGGCTTAATGGTTTTGCATTATTACTAAATGGCAGTGTGCCGGCATAGTGTATGCTTGCACCATAACCCGGGTCGATCTTTTTTAATGTATAACAACCCAACTTGCGCATGGCTGATGAATATTGTCGCTCGCGCTTTTCGATCTTGTTTTGTTCTTCAGCGCTTAGCTTGAATTCAGCTTTTAAAATATCGCCAGTAATTGAAGTTGTATCTTTCGTAAGTTCTATAGACTTCTTGTCAGTCATTGAATCGGGGTGATGCACACCCAATACTGAAATAGCAGGGAGCAGGTATTGCATTATCTTTCTTCCATCTCTGAAATTGAGTGGCACTTCTTTTATAGTACGGAAAAGCATTAAAGAACGATAACTATACAATGAGGCTGCGGCTACATCGAAATTGTCGTGGCTCGGATCGTGGAAGAGCGATAACTGTGCAAAGGCAGTGCGCGGCTCATTGCTTGCTTTGCCTAACATAGAAGGCTGTAAAAGTGTAAAGTACTTATAGGGGTCGCATAAAAGCGGCAGCCGTTTTGCGCTATCACCCATAGAGCGAAGAACTATTCTTGCTGTACTTAATGTACTGGCACAGAGAATCAGTTTTTTGCACTTTATTGTTTTCTTTTCATTTGTATTTTTATCTACATAGCTTACTGCAACTATGTCACCTTCATTCGAAAAACTAAGCACCAGAGCATTTGAAACATATCGAAAATTTGGCTTGCTCTTCAATTGGTTAACAGTAATCCATGGCCTGTATGCCGCACCATTGTCTGAATAAAAATCCATTTCATTGTAATCTGCAAGGCCCCTGTCTTCTTGCTTTTCGGTTAAGAGAGCAAGTGCAGGCTTACCCATATAGAAGCCATTTGTATTTAAGCTTTTTTTCTTGCTACTGTACTTCGAGTATATCTTTTTAC
>Ga0206856_10026_pt1 | contig 48024 bp, 48 predicted proteins | sample Alteio_BWOrgCont_48_FD_152630 | JGI IMG/M metagenome (GOLD analysis project Ga0206856, IMG submission 152630) | Enriched cells from forest soil in Barre Woods Harvard Forest LTER site, Petersham, Massachusetts, United States -... | ecosystem: Environmental > Terrestrial > Soil > Temperate forest >...
TATCGTTCGATTTCAATCGACGAAATGTTTCGCCAAAGTTACCGACTGAATGAGGGAGACGTTTACCTCACTCTGATGACCATCGAAAACATATTGGGCCGCCACTGGATGGCTCCCGACAGGGAACACTTACCAGTGAGTTTGCGTCTTAAAAAAATTCAAAATCATCTCGGTATTGGCGGTGATAATTTTGGGTCTTGGTACCATATGTTTGGTCTTATGATCTATGGTTACGCTAAGGGTTGGTTTAAAGCTTTGATCGTAGGAGTCACTGAGAGAGTCGGTAGTGATATTCTGTCGGGATATGATCACGATCCGCAAGAAACGTGGATGAACTGGCACAGCGGATGGATCGGTGACGCCCTTTTTAAATCTGTTAAATATCAGCGTTGGAAAAAAATGCAGTACGACGAGAGTCTACGCAATGAAGAGTCTTATTTGAATCTGGGCGAGGACTTTACAGATCGTCTGATGAAGCTAGTTCCACAATACGACGCCGACCCGGATCGCATGCGGCTATTTGGTAGAGATTAAATTGATATGAAGAAGCTCCTCTTTCAATCAGTCATCTCTCTGGTTTTGATTTGGAGCCCGAGTGTATTGGCGGGCGATCCGCTCATATCGGATGCAGAGACTTCGTTATCAAGAATCTCCCAGTCTTTGATCAACATGCAGCATCCCAGCGGTGAGTGGGTTGGGGTAGTCGAGGCCGATCCTACGGCTGATTTGATGCCGATATTTTTGGCTCAAAAGCTAGGGCTTTCTAACCCCCAACTCATGGAACAAACTTTGGATCGGATTTTTAAGCGACAAGATCCTTCCTCTGGTCTTTGGCCAGAGTATCCTGGGGGGCCTTTTAGTGCGGATGTCACCGCGATGCTTGTGATGGGGCTTCAGTATACAGGTTTCGATATGACCGATCTTCGCGTCGCTCGAGCGTGGAAGTGGTTCAATCAAAACGGTAAGGAAAAAAATCTCGGAATTCTCAATAAAATGATCGCGACGTTTGGCGAGTTGATCCCCGCGAGTTCGATGCCGGTGGTTTCGCCCAAGTTCTTTGCGATCCCGTTTTACACACCTATCAATCTAAAAAGCATGGGTTTCGGACGGACGGGCGTGATTCCGGAAGCTGTTTGGAGATACTATCATGACGTGATTGCGGGCGTGAACGAAGCTGCGGGGGAGTTGGATCCGGCGAGACTTCGTTCAGGAGGAGACGCATTCGGTGATGAATGGGCCGCGCCCATCAGTTTGTCCGATCCTTGGTATCATCTATGGCACGGAGACATTGGTTTGATTTCGCTCTTTGAGGATACCCTGCCGACCTCAGCTGATTTTTGGGCGCAAGAGGGTTTGGGGTGGATACTCAAGCAGCAACAGCCCGATGGAACTTGGGCCGGGGCTTTGCAGATTACTTATTTCTGTATGCTCGCTCTGCATGAAGCTCAGCTTGCTGGCATCGGTCACTTCGATGCACAAATTCAAAACGCGTGGGACGGCTTGATGAAATGGAGAGCCGAGATCCCGGGCAACTCCACCATCCAGCAGTCCACGGTGGGGCCCGTGATGGATACGGCCCGCATTCTCACCGCTTTTGCTCAGACTCCGGAACGTCTCTCGCTGCTGCCCGTAGAGAATAATGCGCGCGCCTCTTTTTGGCTGATTCAAGAGAAGATCAAACAACAAAACCCCGCGCAAAGTGCCTGGACCTTTGAATATGAGAACGCTGACTATCCGGATTGTGATGACAGTGGGATGGTGATTCAAGCGCTTTCGTCCTATCCTGATCCAGCCTCCACTCTGGGTGAGGTTCGTGAAGGCGTGGAGTGGCTAAAAACGAAACAAAACAGTGACGGTGGTTTCCCGGCTTGGGATCGTGGGACGTCGAGATTGTTCCATCTCATCACGACGGTGGACCCGTCGGCGATCCCTGATGTTTCGGATGTGAGTCAGGGCGATATCACGTCGCGTGTGATTATGGGCCTAGTCGCTTCGCATGCTGATCACAAAATGATTCAGCATGCTTGTCGGTTTTTACTTCATCATCGCCGCACGACATCGGAGTCATCACTCTCGCTTTGGCAAGGGGAGTGGCTTGTTGCATATGCCTACGGTACCGCTCAGGCGACCGAAGCATTACTGACGGCCGATTGCTGGAGTGCATCCGATGCGCTTCCCTATATTCAATGGCTCATCAGTAAACAAAATCCAGATGGTGGCTGGGGCGAGAGTCCAGAGAGTTACGTCCAAGAGAAGTTTGTCACCGCGCCCTCAACACTCACACAAAGCGAGTTTGTTTTGATGGCTCTCATACGTTATCAAAATCTTCGTCAGCCGGGCAGTTTTGATGCGCTCCCAGCGATTGAGGCGGGTATTCGATATCTTGTCGATCGCATCGGAGAGTCAAGCGTCCCCGCTGAGGATGAGTTCACGGGAGTTTATGTTCGACAAGTTTGGTATGGACGCTATCTCATGTTGCCCCACTATGAAGCTGTCCGCGTATTGGGCGCCTACCTGACGCTTAAAGATCAGCACTAAAATCTCCGATGGATGAGGTGAGGTGGCATGATGAGATCATCCTACGACTATTTTCGTGTTAAGGCCCTGCTGCTTGTCAGCTTTTTGTCGTCTTTCGGAACTCTTCCGGTGGCTCGTGCGGCGGGTGAGTGGAGTGTTCTCCTCGCCCCAGAAGGGCCACACCGTGTCTCTGTCGAGTATAGTAGCAAGTCGGGCAAATACCGTTTTTATGCAGACCCGGATCATCGAGCCCTTTACGAAGGAAACTTCTCTGATCCGAATGAAATTTTGAAACTACAAAAAGTGATGAAAGAAGCAGGCGTCACCGAATTGACGAGAATTGGGTTTGACCTTGAGTTCTCACAAATCAAGGGACCTGCGGTGACGATCGGCGAATTAATCGTCGCGACTGCTACGGGCCAGATTTTCTCCAAAGATTATCGGCGAAAAAAAATAGACCTCACTCGGAACCACACCGTGTCTTCCTGTGTCGCCTCTCCTAAAAAGCTCGTGAATTTCGACAATCTGGTATCCCACTTTGGTCAGCCTGAGGGTAAAGGCCAGAATTGGGGGGGGGACCGTGACAATCCGACTCAATACCCTGACGATGTCCCTCGTTCTCCGCCTGACCCGACGAAGTTTCACGGTGCGATTCGAATCAGCATCCCAAATGACAATGGCGCCCTGGGGCTTCCGATATTTCTCGCAGGTAGTCGCGCTTTGCAGGGGAACGATACGGGATATACTTCCGGAACTGTCATCGACGGTTATATCACCGATAATCAATTCAAAATGCGTTATCACGCCGATACCAAACTCTATACGCGTGAGGCAGGTCCCTATGTTTGTTGTGACTCCGATGACCGATGGCAGGTCAACCAACTCATGGATGAAGAGAATACGGTCGGTGTGATGTTTGGGCGCAATTCCGAAAAAGGCGCCTATCTCGAAGCAGGTGTCGCGTACAAAGAACAATTGTTTGACCAAGGGGCACAGGGCATGGCCGACGACCAACAGCGGCGTTGGCATGAGATCATCATGGCGGAAGATTATATCAATCAGAGCACGGGCAGAAAGAATTCGCACGGTCTCGCTTTCACCGTAGATACTGGTGATCGCGGTACTGTCCTCGATAATCATGTGGCGTACGACGGTACTGCCGGAGTGACAGTGGACACCCGAGGCAAGAACTTTTCAGAACTCCATGGCCAAGCACAGGTCTCACTCGTTTCACCGGATGGTCATAAACCTGTCGTGATTTATTACCGAGCCGTTCTTTACGGTGATGGGGGGGCGGTCGAAACTTTGGTGGGAGTAGAATTTGAAAAGGAGATTCATGTCGGCGGCGATGCAAGTATTTTGGCAAGTGCCGGGGGCTACAAGCCCTTGTCTCGCGATGTGAAACAACATGCAGGTTGGGACGACAAGGATTCGATCTACGATTTCGGCTTAGGCTTCAAATTTTAGTGATCATGCTTACTCAATGGGTGTCGGTTCTAATATGAAAAAAGTATCCAGTTCCTCTGAGATCATTGCGTATGAAAACGAGCAGTCGCCTCAAAATAAGGCTATTTGCAAACGCTTGCGCCTCGAGATCACGGCGAGTCTTCCAAAAGCGTCTTCAAAAATTTATCACAGGCTTCCGGTTTGGTTTATTGGCGAGAACGCCGTAGTGGGGTATCGCGTGACCGCAAAACGGGGCGTTAATTTGCTGTTTTGGAACGGTCAAGAGCTGGACGAGCCGGAACTCGTCGCAACAGGTAAGTTCCACGCCGCTGAAATTCAGATTCAAGACGTAGCAGAGATCAATTCTAAAAATCTCAAAAGATGGCTTAAAAAAGCTGGAAAAAATATCTGGGATTTCGCTGGTCTTCGCAAGCGACATCAAAAACTATAACTAAAGCTAAGGTTGGGAAGTACAGAAACGTAGATTATCCCCCCATGTCCCATGTCGCGTAGGAGTTGTTGTAGTGAAACACCGACAACTCTGCGTGTTCCCTTTTCCCGGCCTCGTTTAAATTTGAATTCAGCCCGGCACATCCCTTGCTTCTGTGCGTCGCAAGGAGTGAATAAAATGTTTCAGCCGCCGATTAGTTCCAAAAAAAATATGCAGTCTTTTGTCTTTATGCCATGGCCGCGCTCAGCTTGCTTTTATTAAGTTCATTTCAGGTGATTGAACTTTTTGGAGCCTCTTATGGTGTTCAATTTGGACGTCATTTTTGGCTTCTTTTTGTAGTGGCTGTGCTTTCGTTGACCAGCAAGGCTTTAACAGGGTATGCCCTGAGTCGAGATCGGCCTTGGGCTTGGATATTGGCACTGATCATTGCGTTTATGGGGTTGGCTACGCTGATGTTTCCGTTCTCGCTTGCGATCGGTTGGTATTTGTTACCCGATGTGTACCGCGATAGGTGTACGAATCTGATCAAGGGAGAGATCGCCGCGATGAAGCGCTGATCCCCATGAAAAACTGGGGAAATAAAGAGATCCAATCGATAAGCCACTTCCTCTTTTGTTGATAGGATGCCGTGCGGATGTACAGGTCGCGATGACCGTCTGCTTGCGGGTCAAATAAGTCATGTTCACTAATGTCGGCGTGCTATTTTATAAAACGGTGAATTGCTTCATCAGCGTTATCTTGGAACGTAGTATTTTTCAAAGCAGTAAAAAAGGTGCTTTGGTCAACCATGTCACCCGACAACTTACCCTCTTTACTTGCATAAAAAACGCCGCTTTTATATCGATCATCCGAAATACCATCTACAAAGCGTTTTGCACCTACTTCCAGCTTATGCACCATTCCTCCCATCAGTGGGAATACAATAGGCATCATAAAATACTTCAACATAAATGCCATCGCCGGAGGGAGATTGTTTGGTGCCAGAGTTCCTTTTGTGTTCCCCGGGCTCACGATAACAAATTTGAGATCGGGATATTTTCTTGCCATGGATAACGTCCACATGGTTGCTACATATTTAACGTAACCGTATGCTTGTACTGCATCGAATTTGTTGCCAAAATATGATCCATCAAGAACAGCAGCAAACTCATCTACGGAAGAAGTCTTCATTGAAACTGGTTTCATTCCGAGCGCTTTTACTCCCGGTACAGCTTCCGCACTGACTGATAGCACTACTTTTTTTAACTTGTCATGTTTAATTAATTCTTCGACCAAGATCACATGACCTAAAATATTCGTAGCAGCTAAGTCATTCATACCGGAAGGTGTGATATTCCCAGCCGTTTTTCCAACCATTCCACCTGCATTTAAAATTACTGCATCAATAGGTTCCTTTATTTTTTCAACCGATTTTCTTACAGAATTTGCATCTGAAACATCCCCGATAATAATTTCAAAAATACTTTTTCCTGTTTGATCCTTAAGGTCCTTTTTTGCTACTGCGGCTTTTGCTTGATTTCTGCAAAAGAGAATTATCTTTTTTGTTTCATTTTTCAGGGCTAACTGCCGGGCAGTTTCTTTCCCGAGCCCAATATTTGCTCCCGTTATCAATATACTTTCGTTCATTTTTACAGTCCTTTTTAGGTTATTAACTGCCGTTCTTTGCTAGGAGTATTCTCCCGATAAATTATTTTGCCTTTAACAACGCTAAGTAAAAAGGTGGTCCCTGTAAAGATTATTCTGGACCAAATGGTCCTGATCCAGTATATCCTTGAAATGGCAAGGACACGAGAATTTGACCGCACATTAGTGCTGCGTAAGGCCGTTCATGTATTTTGGAGCCGCGGATTTGATTCAACGAATCTCCCGGAGCTTTTGGAGTCGATGGGACTAAGTAAGTCGAGCCTCTACGAGACCTTTGGTGACAAGGAAAAACTTTTTGAAGAAGCACTTGACCTCTATGCAAAAGAGATTGCCGCTTCAAAGCTTGAAAAACTGCTGAATGCGAGTTCAGTAAAAGGCGGCTTTCAGGCTTTTTTTGCAGAGCAAATTCGCTGTTGTACTGACAAAAAGTACCCCGGTGGTTGCTTTATGGCTAACACTGCTGTCTCCCTTGATAACGTCCCTCCTGCGTTGGCAAAGAAGATACGGAAGTCCGTGGAGCAGTCGCATGGTGTTTTTCTCTCTCAAATTCAGAAAGGCCAGAAAGCGGGAGAAATATCTCGCTACAAAGACGCTTCCGCTTTGGCTTCTGCGGTCATAGGGACGTCGATGGGCATGACCGTGATGGCGAGAGTGAATAGGGAAGATGTTCGAACGTTGGAGCAAATGGTCGAAACAACCATGAATTCGATTTTTAGTTAATGTTGTACTGACCGCTCACTGTAGATTGATGCTATATTGTGAAATTCCCGCACTTTACTGCCCCAAGCTCACCTTCAGATCCAAAGTGCCCGTGCTGGTACTGGATACCGTAATGTTGCCGCTGTTATCAATATAGGCGATCACAGCATTACCGTTACCATCCAAGCCATCCACACGAATCCCACCTGTGGAGCTAAGTGTGAGATGGCTAATAGATGTCATCCCCGCTTGCGAGATATAGTTGGTACTATCCAAGGCATCGGTGGTCAGATTGATCCGAGCTAAGCGCACCAGCGTGGGATTATTGGTTCCATTACTTTCCGTCATTGAAGCTACTGTCCACGCATAATTACCAGCAATGAATAATTTCTGATAATAGTGCGAGTTACTAGAATCATCTAACACGTAACTATTCCCACTCGCATCCACGCGCACGAGTGATTGCGCATACCCGATTCCCACCAATCCATTATTGGCATCGCTACCTGTATTCACAATCGCGCTAGTGGGTAAGCCTCCATTGCTCCCTTGTACATTGCGACTAGCCACGCTGAAGGTAGCTAGATTGATCGTTTGACTGGTGCTCACCACCAGATTATTCATTTCATTGGTTTCTGCTAAGATGGCGTTACTGTTCGTGCCCGTTAGTACAGCGGTGAAGTTGCCTGCATCCGTTCCGCAATACACGTTTCCTTCAAAAGAATTCACAGCATTGTTGAGTACGCAGATGTTGCTAGCGTTAGCTGAGCTAACATCCAAGAAAACATCCATCATACCAGCACCGCAAACTCCTCCATTATTGCAGACACTCAATCCCGATTGTGCGGATGTTTCTGAGAACACTGTGGTATTGGAAGTGGCTCCTTCTGTCCAAGAATATAAAATGTTGTTGGCGTTATCGATGAAATACACTTTACTACCACGTGTTCTAAAGCCTGGACGGCTATAGGCAGGATAGGCACTTGCAAAATTAGGAGCCCCCAAGATCGAGCTAGCCTGATTATACAGATAGGCACCTACCTGATTCGTGCTGATACATTGCATGGCACTGGTGGCTTTATTGATGGCTACCAGATAGCAATTGAAAGCATTGCCATTAACGTCAGTCAATCCCGTGAACTCGCCATCTACGATTAAATAGTTGGTCGTCGATTGCACACTGACAATGGGAACAGAAACGCTGAAGACCTTGGAGAGGTTGCCACTGCCGTCGATGGTTACCAAGTCTTGATCACTGATAGTGGCCAGCGGACTAGGGCTGGCACTCGGAGTAGCACTATCTCTATCGACGATCATGTGCTCACTAGAAGTCATACTGCTCCCTCGATAGCGTCCCACTTGCGAGGTTGTTCCCAAGTTGGCTGTGAATGTCACCGTCGTAGAGCTTGTGGAAGCCGTTACACTCGAAGTGCTGGAGGCATTGAGACTGCTAGGAAGGGTGGAGCCACATCCTGTGGTCAGGGTAATTACTGCGGTTGGCATCAGAATATAATTCAAAATACGCATACGGCCTCTATAAATTTCATTCGAAAAATAGCCCTATTAATATTATATAAAAACAATCAGGAATTAACCATGAAATTTCACTCCTTTTTACGCATCGAAATCAATAGGTTATGGGTATATCAATAGTGTTTTAACAATAGCGTCTTAGCCAGAATGTCATGGCACAGCCAACATGATCCTTGAAAATCTAATCAAAGTTTTTTGGAGCTTCGGGCTTGAAAAAATTTGGTTGGACGGACAGGGATTCGAACTTACACAAGCACAGATCCATATCTCCAAAAATAGGCGGTGGTGCGCTTTAAAGCACACTCGCATGACCCAGACGTGAAGCTCGCTGTGCGTATTCGCCACTTCTCGGAAAGGAAGTGATCTAGTTCCAGGCACACGTGTGCCTTCTTGCCCCGTGAAGTGCTGGAACGAAATCTGAAAATCATTTTTTTTGAATTTTTGCCGCTAACGCGGCTCTATCTGCGGATCTGGGTAGTAACGTGTGCTTATGTGATCGTTGCATTCAGTGACAATAAGTATGGCGGATTCTCCGTAAAATCTCGGTATTTTTAGAGACCTGTTCAACTCTTAATAGCTCTCGCTCGGCGGAAAGACACGGAATTGGTTAGCCCGCTCTCAGTCAAGCGATTCGCAGACTCGAAAGTTAAATGGACGCCTCGTTGTTCAAGCTAGTCCCTAAAGACACAAGACGTGTCAAGTTTGACAGGTTGAAAAAACCGGGGAAAGGAGTAGAGTTTTTATTAGAAGAGGAATGTTGTCCGGTCTCGCATATTACACAAAAATTATTTCTGAGTGGTCGAACAAAAACAAGGCTCTTAATTGGTTTAGGTTTAGGGGTAAAAATGAAATCACAGCTAGATCTTTATTTGATTGTTGCATTCCTCCTATGTCCAAGTTTTTCATTTGCAAATGCTACAGAGCCCTGCGGCGATTTCAAACCGCGCTATTTGGACGCATGTGAAAAGGCTGGTGGCATGATTGGGTTTGGTGATGGTCCGCCCTGCTCCTGCAACTGCGGTGACGGCAAAACTATTGATCCGTATAGTGCGCAATGCAAAATTTCAGCCCTCACCCAAATCCAAATGCAAATACTAAAACCTCCCATTGTTCACGGTGATATGGTTATTAGGCGCCATCCACTAAATACTGGAACTGACACCCCTTCCAACCCCGGCGTAGACTCGACCCCTGCAGATAGCCAAAGACTCCTGGCCTTTTTGAACGCCGAAAAAAAGAGACGGAAGCTTTATGACTACGAATTAGTGGAAGTCAAAATCCTCGAAAACCATGGGAGCCTGCTCTACGCTAAACTTGCATCAGAAAAATTCCGGGACGGGGCGCTCACTAACCCCGAAGAAGCCGAGCTTAAGGTCCTCGAACGTGGCGCCAGTGACGAAGAGGCGATCCTTGTTAAAATCAACGCTACACCGGGTAAAAAACTCACCTCCGATCAACAGAATCTTCTCAGTAAGTTGACCCACGATCGTGTGGTTTTAAATCTTAGATCTCCTACGAATCATAAGAGGATCACGTTCGCTGACGCTTGGCCCGGAGCGACTTTCGGCGCAAATGAACGGAGAATAGAAAAGCAAAATAAACTGTTTTCAAATAACACACCTACCGACACTGATTTTATCCACCTATTATCCCGAGACTCCTCGAAGGAACCTCTACTGGCTTATTTGCAATCAAAGAAAAATAAGGATGGAAGATTAACTGAAGCAGACGAAGCGGAACTCGAAGTTTTAGAGAATGGTGGCTCCGCTCACTTTGCTTTTTTAGTCGGAAAAAAAACTAAGGGCGTTGAGCCCTTAGATCCTTATGAGTCAAAGGAACTGAATGTTTTAAAGGTCGGCGGGAGCCAACGCTACGCCTTTTTAGCGGCGACCCATGCAACTGGCACTACCCTTGGTCCGGGTGAAGCCGAAGAGCTTCAGGTCTATGAAATGGGCGGTGGTGATCACCTAGCAGCAGTAGCGCGCAATCTACATAATGGTATGTCGGTGAGTGAAGATGACCGGAAAGCTTACTACGGCTTCATTGGCAGTCATGCGACCGGAGAAATACACGACAACAGTGGACCTCCCACAGCAACAGGTGCTCAGAACTGACCTGTCTTTCCCGTCATGGCTGGTTGACGTTGATGAGTTTGTTTTCCCAATTCACGTCATTCCATTTAAGGGCGTAGAGTTCACCCGACCGCATCCCTGTGAGCAGGGCCACTGCCCAGACTCGCCGCCACTCGTGTTTGGACTCGTAAGCCTTTTGCACGAGGGCTTGGATCTGGAGATGAGTCAGTACCTCAGGCTTCTTCTCTTCGTCCCGCTTTAGCGCCACTTCAAAAGTGGGGCTGCGATAGAGAGAGGGGAGTTGCCCGCTTTGGATTCCGTAGTCGAAGATACTCTTGAGAATTTGCTTGAGCTTCTTACGATGCCCAAAGCAAAGACCCTGAGATTTCATCAACTCGAAAACCGAACTCACCACGTAAGGATTGATCTCAACTGCGGGGCGTCTTGAGTAGTCGTGAAACCACTTTTGAATCCCGCCCAGATAATCCTGATGCGTGGTTGACGATCTTTGGCCGGTTGCTACTTTGAGTTTTTCAAAGTGCTCATACCAGCTTTGTGTCAGATCCCCGAACAAGATGCCTCGGGCCTCCGTTTCTTGAAGTTCGCGCTCACATTCTTTTTTGAGGCTTGCTTCAACTTTCTGGGCCCGCGCCTCCGACTCGATCCCGCCTTCTTGACGGGTGATTCTAAGCTGGGGGTTTTTGGATGAACGGAAAAAAACTCGGACTTTGTAAAGAGTCTTTCCTTTTTGGGTAGTGTACGATTGGATCATGCGATCCTCCTATCTGTTTTATGAGATGGGGAAGATTCAAGAAACCGATCTAAGCGCTCACGATCAAACCGAAGCCTTCGCCCTAATCTCACAAACGGAATCTGCCGCCTGTAAACTAAGTTTCGAAGAGCCCCGGTCGAGGGGAGCCTGAGATACACCACCGCTTCACGCGAGGTTAACCACTTCAAGTTTTGAAAGAACACGGGCGACGATTCCTCGCCGCCATCGACAGGACCATCCTGCCGATGAGCGAACTCTACCATAATTTCTGGAAAATGAGACTGGGGACGTTTTAAGTGGGGCACTGCGCGCCCCATACATGAATCTTGACGGGTACTCCTATTGGGAGTACGTTGGGTATCGTATGATCTTTAAGGTCGTGATCGGTAAACAGGCGTCGAAGGACTTAGAGAAAATACAGCGTTACGTTGCCGATTTGTTTTTAGCCTGGGTCTTAGATGTCGAGCGTCGAGGCTTAGAGGAAGTCCGAAAAGTTCCGAGCTATCATGACGAGCCCTGTAAGGGGAAACTTAAGGGCTTACGTTCGATCCGCTTGACTCAGGCTTATCGGGCCTACTACCGAATCGAAAAAGACTCGGTCGAATTTGTTTATGTCGAAAGGGTAGATCATCATGAGTACTAAGAAAAAAGCAAAGAGCGAGACGGTTAAGTTTTTAGAAAAGATCACCGGCGGCCCACTCACCCTGGCGCGCCTTCTTCAGTCGATCCGCTTGGGCGAAGAAGAAACCTTAGTCGCCTTTGCTGATAAGCTCGGGATCTCAAAACAGCACCTTTGCGATATCGAAAAAGGTCGTAAAGTCGTGAGCCCTGAACGTGCCGCAAAGTTTGCTCGGACTCTTGGATACGCCAAAGAGCAGTTCGTCGCGCTGGCCCTTCAAGCCCTTGTTGATGAAGCCGACCTTCACCTGAAAGTCGAAGTCAAAGCCGCGTAGCGACCACTCGCCCGCAAAAACGCCACCTATCTACTGACGGGGGTCGGATGTTTTTAATTGAGCTGACGTATAAAAAGGACCTAAAGGAAGTAGATCGCTTTATTAACGAACACAGCGATTTCCTGGATCGAAAGTATTCAGAGGGACTCCTGATTTTTTCCGGACGGAAGAATCCGCGCGAAGGCGGTCTTATACTCGCAAATTTTGCAACCCGAGACATGGTTGATGCAATGATCGCTCAGGACCCATTTCACCGAGAACAAATTGCTGATTATCGCGTAGTGGAGTTCACTCCGACAAAGTCTCTTATTTCACTGCCCCTCCGGTTAGATTTTGAATGAGCTAATTCGTGGCGTCGCAAAATAACTGTGTCCGAATGGACTGGGTTACTCCGACACACTTACATACCGCGACTCGTACTGTATAATAAATAAATCAACTACGAATGGGGGTATCCTTGCGTTCTTTTGTACCTATTTCGATCTTTATAATATTTACATCACTTATTTCAAGCTGCAGTAATTCTGCAAAAACTCAGTCTAATAGTTCGGTTGCACGAAACTTTGCAAACACTCTCATCACTCCTCAAGGGCAGTCCCTAACACGAGTACTAGCACAAGCGACGGTCACTAAAGGCGCCACTGTACCCACGTCATTACCCGCGTGTAGTCTCCCGGGTCGGTTTTGTGTTGAAACCTATGGGGCAAAGGGTGATGGAGTCACTGACGATTCGGCCGCATTCAATAAAGCGCTAGGGAGCAATCCTACCGGTACAACACTTTATCTTGAGAACAAAACCTACATCGTGAATAGCATTTTGGTCCCCGCCGGGATCTCAATCAATGGCCAGGGTGGAGCCACACTCAAGCTCCCATCCTCAGCAACCCATGGGAACTTCATCCTCGAATTGGCCTATCCAAATAATTTAATAGAAAATATCATATTCGATAACAATTCAACACCATCTCAAGCAGCCGTATTAGTTTGGGGAGCAAAGAATGCTTTTATTGGCAGCTGTGCATTCATCAACGTGACCAATTATGCAGTCGCGGTCAACACTGGTGACTCAATCACGATAGATCATTCGTACTTCACGGCAACGACGAGTTTATTGCCCGCGGTTTGGGCGTCGGCTATTTCGAATTATTCGATTGGGGCGAACTCGGATGGCTCCACTCAATATATGTCTTCGCCAACGAACGTGAATGTCACTTCGAATACCTTTGACGGCACGGGTGTGAATTTGTCGGTCGATGGTGGATTGATCAACGGCAACACTTTTCAAAATAGCAATTTGGGCGGAGCCATCATGGGGTTTGACGATCGATTCACTCCCCACAGCTACGTCAGCCGTAATATCACCATCACTAACAATCACGTCATCAATGTCCCGATGGACGGACCGACTGCCGCATATCCCACTCTAGGAGGAGATGGCGACTCTATGGAACTGTATGGGACAGGTTATATTATCGAATCAAACCTCATCGAAAATACCGCAAAACAAGGGATTGTGCTTTACGGGGTGGAGAACACCCTCATCAAGGGCAATACCATTCAAAACTTCGGACTTCGAAGTCTTAACACCGCAAAATTTGGAGCTCCCGGCGAATGGGGTTCAGCAGGTATCGAGATTACGAGTAATGTCGACAACACCTTCTCCATCGCACGTTATCGAATCTCAAGTGGCATCACAATCACTGCCAATACTTTTGCGGATACGAATCTTGGAAGCCCGATCGCGGCCCACGGAGTGGTTCTCATGAACGCGGGTAACCCACTCTCAGTCTCAAATATCGAAGTTTACGATAATTCTTATTTGAATCTGACGTCTTCGTTTTTCACAGAACTTGTGACAGATTACCGAATGCCGCCTGTCACGAACCCTGCTAGTGTACAAGTGTCTGGTAACAAGAATATCAACGATGCTTTCTCGCCCCAAACGCTCGACTGTGTGAGCGTGACATTGCCTGCTTTGAGCTTAGCGGAGAACGCCACCTATACGGTCGGCGCAAGTACTTGGCTCGTCATGCAAAGTGATGGCAACCTGGTGATGTATCAAAATGAGGGAAACTCAAAAATCACCGCCGTGTGGGGCGCCGAGATTCAGCATTCATGTTCTCAAGGTTGCCACGCGGAGTTTCAGCCAGACGGGAATTTAGCACTCTATGACGGAGGTGTTTCATATTGGTCCACCAACACTTCGATCGGTGCGACACAAGCCGTGGGATACGGGCTCAGCCTGCGACTTTATTCGGGCTTCCCGTATGTTCAAATCCTGAACGGATCGACTGTGCTCTACCCTGCGGCTAAAGTCATCGCGGCGAATGCAAAAACCTACTGCGGAAGATGAGAAATTAATTCACCGATTTTGACGGTACATATTTTTTCTTCGTGATCCGATTAACCGGGGTCTGAATCCGAGCTTGATGGGAGGGGAGATTCTCGCGATAGCGGCGCTCTTGCATGGAAAGATGATCGATGTCCGCATCGAAGTTCACGGGAGCGGCCTTGGGCGCACGGATCTCAGAAAGGTTCTGATAGATCGCCGTATCGTCGGTCACTCTGCCGATCGATGGCACGGAACCAAAGGCAAGCGAAAGGCTCACTAAGGTCGTCCACCCACATCCCTTTCGAGGCCAACGCCCAAGTAGGACGGTTGGAAGTATTATGGCGTACTCACTAACCGCGACTTATTTTATTCAAGTGCGCAATCGGTGATCGAGCACCACGCCAAGCGCGGAAACAGCGAGAACTTCATTCGAGAAAAAAAGATCCATCTGGATCTAAAGCATTTTCCATGTCTGAAGATGAACGCCAATTTTGCGTACGGACTGATCGGGATGGTTTCGTACAATTTTCTCAGAATTATCGCCCGATTAGACGAGCCCGACAAACCGCACTACGCCAAAAAGCTTCGCGAAAAGTACATCTACATCCCGGCAAAAGTGGTGAAACACGCACGGCAGATGTTTTTACGAATTCCAGAGCAATTCAAAAAGGAGGTGCACTTGATGACCACGGGGTGGGCGGGAGCCCTCGAAGCCGCCTTGGCGATGGGCTAGTTCCCATCGTAAAAGGGATCCGAAAACAAACACGGATCCAACATGATCCTTGAAAATCTAATCAAAGTTTTTTGTAGCTTCGTGCTTGGAAAATTTGGTTGGACGGACAGGGATTCGAACTGACTCAAACACAGATCCATATCTCCAAAATAAAGGCGGTGGTGCGCTTTAAAACACGCTCGCACGGCCCAGACGTGAAGCTCGCCGTGCGTATTCGCCACTTCTCGGAAAGGAAGTGATCTCATTCCGGGCGCACGTGTGCCCTCTTGCCCCGACCAGTGTCGGGAACGAATCTGAAAATCATTTTTTTCGAACTTTTGCCGCTAACGCGGCTCTATCTGCGGATTTGGGTAAGTATGGCGGAGGGGACGTTTTTCTCCGTTAACCTAATGATAACAAGCCTTTAGTTTTCCGGTAAGACAAAATGAAGACTTCACTGAATGGATTTTCACGAAACACTAAGCCGCACCTTGTTTGACACCGCTATTTTCAGTCTCGGCTACTTTTGTCTTAGTAGACTCGTCTGAGAGGTACGATGCCGCCTGTTCCATCACCTTCATGTCGGGTAGGACATGAAGACTTTGCGTTGCCCCTTGAGTCTCGATCCCTGCAAGTCTGATGTAGCGTTGCATGGTTTCAAGATCCCTCCATCCACAAATTTTTTGGAGTTGAATAGGTGGGACCGCGTTCCGAATGAGCTGCGTTGCAAAGCACGCTCTCAACGTATGGAACTTGATCGAGGGTAACGTGCCTGGTTTTGCGTGTCTCGAAACGCGCAGAGATTCCGAAGAAATCGGACAATGCGCAGCACATTTTATGCATACACCCCACTCAGTAAATAAATTTCGATTTATCGAAGTGTGCCTAAGTCTTTGATTTATAACTCGTCCAGGGCTTTTGAAAAACTCGAAAATCCAAGGACCATTTGACGATCCTTGCGGAATCCTTGAAGGCTCCTTGGGTTCAGTTTTGTCCATTTAGATTCATATTTAGACCAATGAAGAGGAGTTTATGAGTACCGCAATGTCAGTGAAAGAAATCGGACGGAGAATTTATTTTATTCGCGAACATCGTGTGATGCTCGATAGCGATCTTGCCGAGTTGTACGGTGTTGAAACCAAAGCTCTCAAGAGATCAGTACGTCGCAACATTGAGCGCTTCCCCGAAGACTTCATGTTCCAACTCACACCAGCGGAGTATGAAATCTTGAGGTGCCAAATTGGTACCTCAAGTTCTGCGCCTAAAAACCTGCACGGTGGCGCTCGATATCTTCCGTTTGTTTTTACTCAAGAGGGCGTGGCCATGCTCTCCAGCGTTTTGAGTAGCAGCCACGCGATCCATGTCAATATCACGATCATGCGGGCTTTCGTCAAACTGCGGGAGATCCTCGAATCTCACGCCGACCTCGCAAAAAAGATCGACCTGCTCGAACGTAAATCCATTCAGCACGACCACCAACTCAAAGCGGTGTTCGAAGCGATTCGGCAACTCATATCTGCGGGCACACCTCCGACGCAAAAGAAAGTCAAAGCACTCAGCCAGGACTGAAGTCGAATACTGATTTCGCGTCTTAAATTGCCCACCATTCGGCGCACAAGCGGGGGCACTACGCTTCATGCACGGATTGGGGCACAGTCAGTGACGGATTTTAAAGAACCAACCGAAAAACGTAAGTGTCTGATGTTGCACAACACACCCAGATGCCAAACACTGCAAAAATCCAACCTTGGTTGTGAGATGGTTGAAAGGTGGTTGAAGGAATGTTGAGGGAGGTTTTGCACTGTGAATGTGGGAGTTTATTTTCACGCGGGATTTTTACCGATTTTATCGGGTCATTGAGATCAATGTAAAAGCCACGATCTGTTGAGCGTGGGATTTTTGATGCTGCGATTGGGATTTGCAAGGATCACCGGAACCGCCAAGAAGAGGCGCCCGGCGCCGACTCGTTGTCATCACGTCTCGTATTGCTCGCATTTTTGGACCTCATTCGACGGCAGACCCGTAATTTGACCTTGGGACACAGTCAGTAACGAGATTAGCGGAGAAGTCACACTGTCGTAAGTAGATGATTTTATTTTCTTTGGAACACGACCTAGACTAACAAAAGTCCAGCTTGGGCTGAAGGGTTGCTGGGGGAAAGCTGGGGGGTTGCTGGAGTCATCTGGATTCGAGAAGGCGAAGGTTCATGAGTTTGGATATCAGGACGCCGTGACTGATCGACCGGCGACGCTTGCAGGCCTTTGGCGCCGTGGAAATGGTGTCAAAGAACGTCAATCTTTTCGAGAGGGTTCAAAAGTGCTCGTCCAAAAACGCTCATATTCGTCGCGAGGCCGGGGGCTCAAGGACATTTACATTTCGCTTCCAGCGTGGCAAGTTCCGCGTAACCACTAACGAACACGAGTTTCGAAAACGCTGCCGTTACAGCTCGTTAACAGAACTCAAAAATTCGATTTTCGAGGTTCAGCTGGTGAGACCATCAAACAAAAGTCAAGTGATTGGCGTGTTTGCAGCCCTTTGATCGTACTTATCGAGCAAAATTAGTATCGCCCGTAGAACTTGCAACGTTCGAAACAAATGGCTTTAACCCGCCCTTAATATTGATTTTAGCAATTGCCCGGCTCTGGATGTGCCGATGCTCACCTGAACGTAGGACTACAGCAGTGGGTTCGTCTGGGAACCCCACCGGCCGCAAGAGAGGTGCAAGTGGATTTGTACTAGAGTTGATTTGACCTGGCACTTCGGTCGCGTCCACAAGGTCTCCTGTATCATTGGCCTTCACGTCCGGGGCAAACGGGTTTGTGCTGTGGCTTGTGGAGGTTTTCGGAGTCGAAGACGCGTCTCCATTCACACCTGCCAATGCAGGAATTGAAACGAGCAGAGCTAGGCAAAAACCGAAGCTGAGGACAATTTTGTTAGTTTTCATAAAAGTCTCTTTCTTACATTTAAATTGGTGCGTCTCTCGGGCGCACATGTACTCCAAGAGTGCAGAGCCCGTGCCAAAACGGGATAAAAAGCAAGTTGTGATATTCTCACCACTTAGCCAAACTTCGACGAAACGAAACGGTGGACAACGGTGGACAGGTGTTTAAATGTTGGACAGCGACGCGGGACCGAAAAATTTCATGGTTGGATGGAGTTTGGGCCGTGGTTCTGGGTAGAGAGGGATTGACGCTTCACCAGGAAAAATTGTCACCGAGAGTTTTGATGCAAACGACGCTATCACTCAAGCAACGCTACTGACTTATTTGCTGATGTCTCATTTTAAAAGAAAACTCTTACCCACCGATATGAGGCGCTCTCAACTGCGCACGATGAGAACGTACGTTTTTAATATCCCCGGAAGGCTTCTTTCCTCGGCACGCAGACAGATTTTGCGACTTCACAACGTGTTTCGGGACGGGGCATTTTATTCGTTTATTTATGACCATCTCAAGCGACTCCGATCGTGGGTTTTAGAGCCGCCCGAATTCCAGACTACTTAGCGCGGGCAAGGGTTTTTGAATTCAAAACCACGAAAGCCGCCAACGGCCTGGCCGGGGTTTGCTCAAAATCGGGAATCTGGTGCCCATTTTCCATCACTTCAGCCGGAATAGTGCCTTTGAGGCCACAACAAAAAAACCAATCACACCCAAAGCCCGAAAAATGTAAAAATCGCCAAGGAATTCCTGCCCTCAGCTTTCAGTTATGAAATTTTTCGGCGGGACTCCGGCCTGGGATCACAGAGAAGTTTGAGCCCAATACCGTTACTTGCCCAAGCTATCCCAAATATTGTGGTAGCATTTTGCGGCCATCGAAATCCCTAGAACCTTGCGATCTAATCGTCAAAAAAGACGCATGGATTTCGTGAGGTCTTTTTTTGCCTTGATCCAAAACCCACATTCATTTGACCGCTACTTTTGACGATAAAAGCGCAGGTAAATCACTATCAGCAGTTTACCTGCGCTTCCTATCCATTCAATTGCGGGCTCGGGCCGTTACTTGTGGCCACTCCCCGAGAGGTGGTTGTTCAGCCTCACTAGGCTAATCAACCCGATGCGTGTGGCGTCCTTCGCGTGATTGCGAAGGGCTATCGCCGTATCGACGAGGCCACCTGCCATGCCCCAATTTCATATGATGAGCGCCCAACGAATGAGCATGGTAACGAGATTCGAGATCATGACAAGACTCCTTTGTTCATCGCCCGGTGCTCGGGCTGGGTTCGAATCGGAGTGCGTTTTCTCAATCCGAAATGGAGTGACTTGTCTAAAAAACCGGTCGTTTCTGATAAGACAAAACTAAGATAAAAGTAAGATCACTAGATTGATGTCCAGTGATGCCGGGTGATGTCTTGTTTTGCTTTTTCGGCCAGAACCTTTATCGCGTCGATGAGGTTCGTTTTTAGTAACGTGTGCTTATGTGATCGTTGCATTCAGTGACAATAAGTATGGCGGAGAGAAAGAGATTCGAACTCTTGTATGGATTGCTCCATAACACGCTTTCCAAGCGTGCGCCTTCGACCACTCGGCCATCTCTCCGCATTATTTTGAGCCGACAATTTGACGCGTCGACTCGGTCTGAGTGAACCCTAGTTACTAACCGATTCTGCCACTATTCTGCAATTTTTAAATCCAATAATTCTGAAAATAGAGGTCATCGGTCGCGATTCGGGCTATAGTCGGGAACGTTTGATGGTCCTCAACGCTTCCATCACTGAACCCAGTCAGGAGAGGTTTATCCAAATGTCCGACGCAAAAGTTTACGATTTTGGTGTTAAAACGATCGATGGCAAAGAGACCACACTTGCACCCTACAAGGGTAAGGTGATGCTCATCGTGAACGTCGCAAGCAAGTGCGGCCTCACGCCTCAGTATGAAGGCCTCGAGAATCTATACGCCAAGTACCATGATCTGGGGTTGGAAGTTCTCGGCTTTCCTTGCAATCAGTTTGGAGAGCAGGAACCTGGCACAGAGAGCGAGATCAAAACTTTTTGCGATTTAACTTATAAGATCAAGTTCCCGATGTTCTCCAAAGTCGATGTCAACGGGCCCGCGACCCATCCGCTTTATGAGTACTTAAAAAAAGAAGAGAAGGGGATCTTGGGTTCAGAGAGCATCAAATGGAACTTCACGAAGTTTCTCGTGGCTCGTAACGGAGAGGTGCTTAAACGTTTTGCGCCCACCACGACTCCCGATGCACTCGCTCCGGAGATTGAGAAGGCGTTGAAGTAGACCTCTCAGTGCGAGGCGGCTGGTGGTGGCGTGCCGGATTCGACATTGAGCGCGAAGCGTGTGAGGCCGGCTTGTCGAAGAGCATCCATGAGTTTGATCACGGTTCCGTGCGAAGTATTTTCATCCGCGCTGATGATGGCGGTTTGAGCGGCAAGCTTTTCGGCGCCCATTGCAGCCAAGCGGGGACCGAGTTCGGTCCATTCGATTTTATTTTTATCCCACGCGAGTTCGCCGGTTTTTGAGATCGTGAAACTCAGAGGGGATTTCTCAGCGCTCTCTCCAGTTTTTGCTTTCGGGAGTTGGACCTTGATCGCGGATTGATAGAGCACGGGCGCTGTGATCAGGAAGATAATGAGCAAAACAAGCACCACGTCCACCAGGGGTGTGACGTTGATCCCTGCAATGACATCATCATCCGTGCTAAAACCACCGGCCATTGAAATTACTCCGCGAGATTTCCGATGAGGAAACTCTTTAAGGATTCTGCTTCGGCGACAGCCGATTTCACTTTGCGCTGAAAAAGATTAAACGCCACCGCGGCGGGGATTGCGACTAAGATACCGACGGCCGTTGCGACGAGAGACTCGGAGATGCCGCCTGTGACGGCTTGCGCACCGCCTGCCTGTTGGGAGAGGTCGTGGAAAGCTTTGATGATCCCGAGCACGGTTCCGAACAGCCCGACGAAGGGCGCGTTCACACCGATCGTGGCGAGCGCCGATAGATTGCGCTCCCAAAGGATGCGGGTGCGGAGGACGGAATCTGAGGCGAGCTCGGCCAGAACGTCGGTACGAGCCTTGGGGTGGGAGAGGAGCGCAAGAGCCATCTCGGATTCAAGGTCGGTTGCTGGGCCTTTTTGGGTCCGTTGGCTTGCGATTTTTACGGCTTCAGGCCAGTTTTTCCCGGCCGCGGCGTGACGCACACTTTGGCGAAATTCGATAAGTCCTTGGGTAGCGCCTCGATAAAAGCGCAATCTCTCGAAGATAATCGCGACGGAGAGAACAGATAAGCCAATGAGAAGGTACAAAACCCATTCGGCGCCAACGAGAGAGAGTCCAAGGAAGAGGTGGGCTAGCATCTTCAGAGCGTAACCTAAGGAGCGGGGCGAATTCAATTGGCATGATGATGGTGCAGTGCGCAGATTTACATCTGCTAGATAATCTGGCAGGCTGGACTCCTATGTCATTCAATATTGTCACTAAAAATACGGTTCGTGATCGCTTCAAAAGTCCTCCTCGTCCGGCCATCTGGAAAGATGTCGAAGACAAAGATTGGAACAGCTGGGTCTGGCAACAGCAAAAGCGCATCAAATCGATGGACGTGCTTGAGAAAGTGATTAACGTCACGCAAGAAGAGCGTGATGCATTTGCGCAGTCTCATGAAATGTTCAACATGGGCATCACGCCGTATTATGCCTCGCTGATCGATCCGAATGATCCAAACTGTCCGATTCGTTTGCAGTCGGTGCCAAAAAAAGGCGAACTCAATATTCTTCCTTCAGATCTTGAAGATCCGCTGGGCGAAGAGCGCGATATGCCGGTGCCCGGGATCACGCATCGATATCCGGATCGCGTGCTTTTTTATACAACTCACAACTGCCCGGTTTATTGCAGGCATTGTACGCGTAAACGCAAAGTTTCGGATCCATCTTCGTCCGCTGCTAACAAACAGCTCGAAGAGGGGCTCGCATACATTGAAGCTCATAAGGAAGTTCGCGACGTCGTGATCTCCGGGGGGGATCCGCTCTCGAACTCCGACGATCGCCTTGAATATATTTTATCTCGTTTGCGCGCGATGGATCACATCGAAGTGTTTCGCATTGGCACGCGCAATCTCGTGACGTTACCTCAACGAATCACGGATGCGTTCGCGGCGATGGTGAGCAAGTATCATCCGGTATTTGTGCACACTCATTTTAACCATCCCAAGGAATGCACTCAAGAGGCGTTCGATGCTTGCGCTAAACTCGCCAATGCAGGCTGTGTTTTGCACAATCAGATGGTTTTGCTCAAGGGCGTGAACGACAATCCCAAGACCGTGATGGAGCTCAATCACAAGCTGCTGATGATGCGAGTTCGTCCTTATTATATCTATCAGTGCGATCTTTCGCAGGGGATTAGTCACTTTCGCACCCCTGTTGAAGTGGGCATCGACATCATCGAGCATCTTCGTGGATGGACCTCCGGCATGGCTGTTCCGCACTTCGTGATTGATGCCCCGGGGGGCGGTGGCAAGATCCCGCTTCTTCCTCAATATGTGGTAAAACACGAAGGCAAAAAATGGACGCTTCGAAACTACAAAGGGCTCCAGTTTGATTATATCGAGCCGTAAGGCGAGTAAAAAAGGGAGCCGTAAGGCGAGCGAAAAAAAGACCCGTAAGGCGCCCCGGCTCATTTCACTCGGAGTTCTGCTTGCTCTCAGCGCGAGCGCTTGCTCGACGTTGCCTGAAGCGGATCATAAAAAATTCACGTTCCCTGCGAAGTCTGCTTTCGTAGGAGACGTTAAGAATCGCCCCTATAAAGCCATTGGACAGGTTCGAACCGAAGTGAACTACACCACGTTGGATCAGGACACGGAAGAAGAAGTCCAATGTCGGAACTACTACAACAAAGCAGTGATCGACCTCGTTAAGCGTGCAAAAAAAGTAGGCGCCGACGCCGTGATTGATATTAAGTCCGTAGTCTTCCTCGAAGATGGCCGTCGCGAAGAATACAAAACTGCCGAGTGTTCAGACGATGGGCAAGAGGGGCAAATTCTGTTGATCGGGATTGCGGTGAAATGGAAGAGTGCCGAAGAGGTGGATGCGGCGGCGCCTGCCGGAGTTTCTCACGAGTGATTTCTCAATGAGTGAAATCCGTGGCGGACCTCCCCGGGGAGGTCGGGCTTCGATTGCACTTTTGAGGAAGTGCAGGGGGCTGGGCACTCGGAGTTCCTAATTAATCTATATGAATCAGGCACTTGCCGCCCCATTGACTTGACTAATTTGGTCAGGTATAGTCGCCCCGTGATGCGCAAACCCGCCCTGATGAGTGCCATGTTGCTAATCGTTTTATGTGCCGTACCCGGTGCAAACCGGTTTGCAGCCGCAGCAACGGACGCCCCGACGCCGCAATGGTCTCAAAGCATCATCGCGGAGATGGTAGTCGACGGTCAACTGGTGTCCTTCGGCGGCAGTGACTTGCTGAGAGTCATGCACCCAGCGCCGGAGTCTTTGTTCCACCAACTGATGGGAGATCGAGGTGACTATGGCGATTATCTCAAAGACCAGGAATTTACGAGTCTTACACAATTGCAGTTGAATGCGATTTTGGATCAGCGAGCAAAGGCCCTGGGATTTAAGTTCAAACGTCTGGGCTTTAAAGCGCGACTTGCTTATATTGAAAAGCTGAAGCTGATCCAAGCCGCGGCGAAAGCGAATAAAGATGTTTCAACTTTTTCATATGCGGATTTGCGGGATTTTTTTGGAGACAACGAAGTTCAAATCAAAGTGAACTGGACTGAGTGTCGGGGTTCCGTTCAGACGCTTTGCGAGCTGATGGATTCGGATTTCGACAGCATGGGATTTGAATGGCCACCTGTCACGGTCCATTTTGATAAACTTCCCGAAGCGCAGGCCGATTATGAGAAACAGATTCTTACGTCTCTTCTTCAGACCTATCGCGAGATGACGAGACTCAATGCATGGAAAAGTTTTTTGCGGGAAGTTCCGGCTACTGTTACGATTTTAGACAGCGAAGCCCGGCAATTCTACGACCGAGTCAAAGACGAGTTCTTCGTCCAGTCTCCGGCGACTGCGGACAAACCGGCGGTCTACTTGCCCTTTGAATCCCCCGATGTTCATGCGGGCGTGGTGAAAACTCTGAGTCAACGCGAAGAGGACCTCTTGTGGAGGGAGGAGATTCGGACGCTCTTAAGCCGATCTCCGATCACAGTTCGGGCACCGTTCTGTCAAGATTCCAACTGGCCTTGCCCAAGCCTGACAGTGGATGCGGAGGTCGCCCTGTTGATGCCCGAGCGCCAGTCTAAATCCGGTGAACTTGTTGAGGTTTCGGAGACAACCTTGTTTAAAACGTTCGATCTACTCGAAGTGAGTGACTCTTCAATCCTGGATCAGGTGCACATTTAACTTGACGCAGTGTGTCTTAATTCTTAATATACTTAATTGTACTGCCTATGTGTCCGAAGAGACTGTTATCGGCCTAAACCGAGAGAGGATCCTCCATGTCCACGGCAGCCGTTCGAAAGACGAACTCCGACTATAACGACCTTCTGGCGAAGCTCCAGGATATCCCGACGCTTCCGATGGTCGCTATGGCCGTCAACGAACTCATCAATGACCCGAATTCGTCCAGTGCCGATATTGCGCAGGTTTTGAAAAAAGACCAAGTCCTCACTGCTAAAATTTTACGTCTCGTAAACTCGTCCTACTATGCCATCCCTGGCGGAGTCGCTGACGTTCAACGGGCACTGGCATTTTTAGGTTTCAACACTTTGGCTCAGCTCGTTCTTGGACTCTCGGTGTTCTCGGTTTTTTCGGGATCGGATACCGAGGACTTTTCGATGTATGCGTTTTGGAAGCACGCACTTGGAACTGCAGTTTGCAGTGAGTTGCTCGCAAAGCGTTTGAAACTACCGAAACCCGAAGAGTATTTTACCTGTGGGTTACTGCATGACATTGGCAAACTTGTATTGCACGTGATTGATCCGAATCGCCTGTCTGAAGTTTGTCGTGAAACGAAAAAACGGAGTTGCTCCTTCTTTGATGTTGAACGTGAGTGGGATCTACCCGGACATTCGTTTCTGGGCGAGGTGATTGCGACCAAGTGGGGGTTGCCTCAGACGATTCGTCTCGCGATTCGATATCACCATTTTGACGTGTCGAAGATGGATAGTATTTTAACATCGGCAAAACCCGCGATTCAGGTAGTCCGCCTTGCAAATACCATCTGTCTCAAAAACGACATTGGCAAGTCCGGTGATTGTTCTGGCGGCGAGATCACCGATGACATGATCCATCCATTGTTGATCAAGCGCGAAGATATCCCAAAGATCGAAGAGCAACTCATGACCGATATCGAAAGAGCAGGAGCATTTCTCAGTGCCCATCACTAACCCTAAACCACGCAGCAAAGCGACGCTTCACGCACTGCCGATCCCGGTTGGGGCGATTGGCGATCGCACGCTTGATGTGAACGAGTATCATGCTTTATTTGATCAAGCCTCGGATCCGATTTTAAGCGTGCTTTTAGACGGCCATATCGACGCAGCAAACCAAGCGGTCGAAGAGATGACCGGTTACGTGAAGTCCGAACTCGTCGGACAAAGTTTGAATTTACTTTTACCTGAGGAACGAAAAGCCAGCGCTCACGCTCGGGCGAAACGCCTGTCGATCGAATTGCTTCAGACCGCCGGTACTTACGAGGACGTGGCGATTGCTCGCAAAGATGGCTACGTCCGGTTTGTCGACGTCAGCGTTCGCATTATTCGTAACTGCGGTAACGGGGCAAAGTCAGATCGTGCGATGGCCGTTTTTCGTGACATGACTGAAAAAAAACGCATGGAACGTGAAGTGATCACGAAGCACACGGAGCTTCGAAACGCTTACATCCAACTCGAAAAAACCAACGCTGAACTTCAAGCGATGCAAGAGACATTGGTTCAGTCCGGAAAAATGGCCGCGCTCGGAGAACTGGCCGCTGGGATTGCGCATGAACTGAACCAGCCGCTCCAGGGGATCCGAGGCTACGCTCAGGAGCTTCAAGTCGTTGCTACACAGACAGATGAGACGGCCATGTTCCTGAAGGAGATCATCTCCAATGCGGACAAAATGCATGGGATCATTGATTACCTACGAAACTTTACGCGCAAGTCGACTGAGAATTTTGAAATGACGGACGTTCATGTCGCCATAGAAGAATCGATGAAGATGCTCTCCCGTCAGTTTTCATCCCGCGGGATTAAGGTCGAGCGGGATTTTGGCAAGGATGTTCCGAAGGTCTATGCGAACCCTCTGCAGTTGGAGCAGATTTTTATCAACCTTGCTACCAATGCTCGAGACGCAATCGAGTCCTCAGGGCGTGGTTCCGGAACTGTTTGGATTAGCACTCGGTCGGCCGGCTCGGGCGAGTTTGCTGAGATTCATTTTAGAGATGACGGTTGCGGTATGAATGATCGGACAAAAACAAAGGCGTTTAATCCGTTTTTTACCACGAAGGAAGTGGGCAAAGGCATGGGGCTTGGACTCAGTTTGAGTTACGGGATCCTTTCGCGTTTGCATGGTTCCATCGTGGTGGAGAGTGAGATTGGAAAAGGCGCGGCGTTTCTGATTCGGGTCCCTCGGGACTTCAGAGAGCTCGCTTAAGTTTAACAATGGAGGAGACAATATGAAGGCACGTGTATTGGTTGTCGATGATGAAGATACGATTCGGAAATTATTGAAGTCGCGATTGGAGCGCGACAACTGCGAAGTCGAAGTGGCTTCCAATGCAGACGAAGCTGAGAAGTTTTTGAGTCAGCCCGGCAAAGATTTTGGTGTTTTAATCACCGATCTCAAAATGCCCGGCAAGGACGGTTTTGCGCTTATGCAAGCTGCAAAAACCCGCAATCCACACCTCCGAGTCATTGTGATCACTGGGCATGGTGAAAAAGACGTAGCTGTAAAAGCTCTCCGGTATGGTGCCTCAGACTATCTTGAAAAGCCATTCGATCTAGATGAACTTAGTCACAATGTGAAACGTTGTTTACGAGAGTTCCAGTTGGAACAAGAAAACACGGACCTCGTGGATCGACTTGAAGCTCGTGTTCAACGAGTGGAAGGTAAGACTGAGGACAAGTTTTGGTACGTTTCCAAAGCCCAATCCATGGCTAAGGTCAATGAGTGGATCACCATCCTGCGTCGCGAAGCGATGCGCGGAGATGCTGAAGAACCGACCGTTGTTATTTTGGGCGAGAGTGGAACCGGCAAAGAAGGGGTTGCTCGTATGGTTCATGCAGGCTCACGCCGTGGCAAAGGTCCATGGGTCGCTGTGAACTGTGCGAATTTCAACGAACAGCTGTTGGAGTCCGAACTCTTCGGTCATGAGCGTGGTGCTTTTACGGGTGCTAATGCGACGAAGCGCGGACTTTTCGAAATCGCAAAAGGCGGCACGCTGTTTTTAGACGAAATCGGCGAAATGGACGTCAAACTCCAAGCAAAGCTGCTTCGTGTTTTACAGGAAAAAGTCTTCCGCCGCGTCGGTGGTACGACTGATCTTGAAACTGATGTACGTGTCGTTGCGGCTACAAATCGCGACCTTCAAGCAAAAGTCAAAGATGGGCAGTTCCGTGAGGACTTGTACCATCGCTTGAGTCGGGTCGTTGTTGAGATTCCATCGCTGCGTGAGCGTTCAGAGGACGTTGTGCCGATGGCAATTCAGTTTGCCGAACGATCTTTCAAAGGACGGGGTAAAACCTTTGCTGGTTTCACACCCGATGCGGAAGAGTCGCTCCGCAGTTATGGTTGGCCAGGGAACGTGCGCGAACTTCTCAATGTGATTGAGCGGACTGCGCTGATTTGGGAAGGCAACGGTGCGATCACTCCGGATGCGATGGCACTTCCGCGTACCCAGACGGGGGCCTCACCGTTCGGCGGAGGCGGAGGTGGCGGTAAGCTTGAGCTTGTTCGCAGCCCTTTGGAATCGCAAATTCAATCCGGTGAAAGCTACTCTGATCTTAAAAAGAGATGGGCAGATTCATTTGAAAGAGAGTATTTACTTTCGACTCTTGCGCGTACGGGCGGCAATGTTTCGGCAGCTGCACGTGAGGCAAAGATCGATCGCAGTAACTTTTTGAGACTATTGCGAAGACACAATCTGCGTGCGCAAGAATACCGCAAGGTCGCTTAAGAGTGTGCTTCGTCTTCAGGGTCCGTGAACCAGCCGATTCTTTTTCGGCTCATTTCACGCATAATGAAGGACTGGATCGCCTGAGCTTTTTCTTTGGGTAGATCGACGAAGCGAACTCCATAGCCTGCGGGGAGATTTTGAGCATTCCCTTCTTCGCGGATCCAGGCGATTTCGGCGTCTATTTCAGTTCTGAGCGCTGGGATGCTAAAATGGATTTGCGATCCTAAGGGCAATTTCACTTCCGTGCGGATGAAAAGTCCGCCGAGCGAAACATTGGCGACGATCGCCCCTTGAAAGTCCTTGGAGTTCACCTCGAGGTTAGTATTCAGGCGGAAAAATCGTCGCCCATACTCACCTAAGTAAGGCTGACTCATTACTTGCGTGAGTGCCTTGAAAAGCATTTGTGTGCGAAATGGCTTATAAAGCGCCAAAAATCGCGAATATTGCATCAAATTAAGAAGAACGGTCTGGGAGGCTTCTCCTGTCACGAGAAGAACTGGGAGATCGGCACGCAGTTTTTTTACAGCAACAATCAGTTGCTCCCCCGTCATTTTAGGCATGACGTGATCGGTAACTAACGCGTCGGGAGTTCGTTCTGCAAAAACTTTGAGAGCATTCTCGCCGTTGGTCGCTTCGATCGTTTCAAATCCACAACGTTGAAGTGTCGCACTAATTTGCTCTCGAAGGAGTTCATCATCATCCGTGACGAGAATTAGTTTTTTACGATCGGCCATGATTATTCAGATTGTACTACAGTGGCTCGCTTGGGGCTCATAAGTTTTTTTGAAGGATTCAGCTGCGGTTCCGGGGGGTAAATATCTCACGAAAAGTCAGCGATGACACTGATCCGAATTGACACCTGATCTTTCAACTATATGAAATTAAAGACAAAAATATTGGCATCGGGCGTGCTTTTACTAGTAGTCGTGTACGTCAAATAAGTCGCACACAGCAAGGAGTAAAGTATGGACCAGGAGAAACTAGAAAAGAGCCTCGATGGAATTAGACAACTCCTCTCACACCTCCACGGTGAAGTCACCGTCCTCGAGGGAACTTATTCGCAGTTGCTCCTGGTCCTCAATCAAGTTCAGGGCGTTGCGGACCTTGACGATTTAACGGGTTTGTTACGAAGGAGATCTTTTTTTCGCAAATGGCAAGCGCTGCTCGATGAGTGCCAGAAGGTGAATGAGAACTGTGGTGTGCTGATCATTGATATCGATCATTTCAAAAAAGTGAACGATACTCACGGACATCCGACTGGCGACGAAGTGATCAAAAAAGTAGCGGCGCTACTCAAGCAATATGAATCTCCCGGCTGTTTTCCATGCCGTCTTGGAGGGGAGGAGTTCGCTGTTGCGGTCCGCGGGACGGATGCCGAGATTTTGGGTTTGGCCGAGTTCATTCGCCGTGGCGCGGAGAGAATGCATGGCCCCGTCATTGGTCCAGACGGGAAACCTTCAAGCCAAGTCGAATGGAAATGCACGTTGAGCGTCGGGATGGCATCGGTTCGGAAAGCGAGTTTCGATCCTTCGCGCCTTTTGAAAGCGGCTGACGACGCTCTTTATCAAGCCAAAGGAAAAGGGCGCAATCAAGTGGCTGCTGCTTGAGGGTTACGAGTAGCTCGGATAAGCTTGTGAGATGGACTTCTCTCGAATGATGGCGCCGATCTGGGTATTGAGTTTACTCTTTGTTACGAACGCTCATAGCGACGTCACGATACTACCTTCATCGCCCGACCTACAAGTTCAGCAAGGTCAAGTTCTACAAGTCCAGCAAGTCCTACAGGGCTACGACGAAAGTCGCCAGAGCCAAGTGATCGAGGCGATTCAGGCGTCGCAACTGCATCCGTGGGTTCAAAAATACGCGATTGCATTTACAGATCCGCGAATTGTACGAGCCGCACAAAAAGTTGAAGCAAGCCCTGATCGCAAGAACCTTATTTGGGCCGAGATTGCATGGGTGGTCTTCATGTTGTTTTTTCGCTCGTGGGTATATTCGCGCGTGAAAAACTGGTTTCAAAAGATTTTTGCTTGGTTAGGAACTTGGCTTGTGTATTTTACGGGGTCGTCAATTTGTGTTCCAGTGATCGTGATGGGGGCGCCGTATTCAGAGCTCATCAAGCTCATTGTTCAGGCAATCGCGCGGGTACGCTGATCTAGTTTGTTCGGGATATAAAACAATAAAGGACCCGGAGGAACTGGCCTCAGGGTCCTTTAGCGTCACCGGCACCTCTTCAGTGTGTGGGGGGAAGTGGGCGCCCGTGAAATAACTTTCAAAATCTGAGGGCTATATACCTAAGATTCTGTGCGCTTTGCAAGCGCAAATTTGACTAAATGCGTTTTTTTATTTCGAAGCAGGTGCGAATGCAGCTTCCAAAACTTTCGTGGTCTGGGCTGGATTTGAGTCTGAGATCTGACCACTGCGATCGAGCTCGACGATGCGATCGGCGACGACTTCAACCGGGAGTCCCGAGACGCGAGCCAGGGCATCCAGTTTTTCACCGGAACCGTTGTAAGCTTCCTGAATAAGATCACCCGTTTGGATCTTGTCAGCGGCGGAAAGTTCGAGGGCGAGAGTTGAGAGGCTTGCAGCGCCGATAACCCACGCAATTGTGCAAGTGTCAGGATCATCGCATGCCTTTGCTTGGGTGGGGAGCAGGCTCGCGGTCATCGAGAGAACAAGTGCAGCCAAGGTTGCTTTAGCAGTCAGGGAAGCGGTCGAGAGAGTCATTTTCATAAGTACATCCTTTTTATGTATGATTCGAATCTCGTGGAGGCTGGGGCCCCTTTAAACGGATTGAATTTCTGAAGCCGGTTATAATGCTATGAGTCATTATATTCTACTCAGAAAAACCGAACTGACTAATTCTGTTTTGTTAGGCGAGGGTTTTTTGGCAATCAGGCAACTGGGACTGTATGCCAGTGATCTGTTCGCCGGTGACAGGTCGCTGATCACCGATTACTGACGGCCTTTATCTTGTAACTCAGTATTAATTGGGAAGGACGACTGGCGGTAAATCAACAACGACATCACTATCGCCGCGTTTTCCGTAGGAGGGGTAATACCCATCGGGGACGCGCTCAGTTCCTTCGGGGGGTTGAGGGCAGTCATCCGTGTCGACGGGTTTTTTCATGCAACCGATATAACCGTAATATCCATCCGAACTGTACATGGGTGAAAAAGAAGTGCGCACTAATCCACCTTGATCGACGAAAACAAAATATCGCATGAAGATATTGTCTCCGGTTCCTTGTGTGACTCCGTAGGCCCGACAATATCCTTTTGCAAGACAGATTCCGTCGGCGCTCGAACGCAGATCAATGTAGTGTTCATGCCCTTGGTACGTCATCGTCGGGCGTTTGATGATGACTTTGGTCGGTTCGGCTTCATCTTCGATGATGACATTGTATTTGATCGGCCACCATGCGAGCGCGGGCTTCGAAAAGCCAAGAGAGAAGAGGGCCGCGGTGATCTCAAACGCGATAAGGGATTTGTGCAACGTTTTCATGGTGTGCTTCCTTCTTGATAAGCTTGAATCGTCGCGAGGCTTTGCTGCATGGATTGTTCGAGGTTTTTAGCCATTTCATCGAGTTTTGTAGGCCATTCGTTTTGAGCGAGTTCAAATGTTTTGGTGAAAATACAAACCAAGCTTTCATAGAGTCCGCCGGGGCACTGACTTTTTAAGCCAGCCTGATAGTTCGAGTAAAAGCCCGCAGTTTCGGAAACCAGATTTTTGTACTGAGAATCCAGATCCGAGATTGTTTTTTGAACAAAGATTTTGCGCGCCTGATATTGAATATTGTCACTGTATTCTTGAATCAAAGCGCGAGCGGCATTGATGTCGGCCTCGGAGTGTACTGTGGCCGCAATGGGATGCTCAATACTGTCGATCACGGTTTGGGCTCGAGCTTTTAGTTTATTAAAGTCGTCATCATCGAAGCCAAATTGTTTTTGATATTTGGGGAGTTCAGAAATAATTTTCCGTTGCACGGCTAACAAATCCGCACTCTTTTTGGCCGTGAGTTCATTGAGTTCGAATATCGAGTCCGAAACGACCATCATCGCACTCACGCCAAGGCATGCACCGAGCGTATCAAGACGTTTGACGACGATCGGAGGATTCATGCAGCGCTGATAATCGGTGGTTGCTTCCATGAGTTTATAATGACTGAGTTCGATCTGATAGTTTCGACGGAACTGGCGGGTCAGGATCCCTCCGAATTGACGAATTTGGAAATCAAAATCTTTTCGAAACGATTTGATATCGAGCACATTCAATAGTTTGAGTTTAAAAGCGGAGCTGATTTCGTAAAATTTGTCGCGGTCTTCAGTTGAGTGAAAAATGACAAACTCACCTTTGTCGTTAATCGTGTGAAGAATTTCATGAAGCGCGAAGGCGGCGCGCTCTATCGGATCTTGGGCACGAAGGTCCCATGCGGGCTCATAGACTTGCACCATTTTGGTGGTGAAGTCATAGGTTGCGTCGCGGGGTTCGCCTCGGGCAATGGGGCGTTCATTTACTCCGTGAACGTCGGCTTTTATGATCGCTTGATCGAGTTCATCGAGATCGACTTCTTTGAAAGTGGTGACGCCTTGATTTTGCCAGGTATGGAGCCAGCCAGATGCTTCGAGGGCTGCCGTTTTGAAGGCTTGGGCGGAGAACTCCCCGCCGCCGCGTTCGGCTCCGTTGCCACCGCCTTCGACCGCGAATCCGAACTGGGACATAAAAAGTGCAAATACCGGTATAACTATATGAAACTGTTTAAATAGTCGGGCGGTATGACATAGGTGAGACGACGACATATCGGGGTGTTATATAATAACTGACTATTTTAGTCAAATTAATAAATTGAAGCGCGGGCCGGTGGGGCGTTTGAGGTCATCGGGGTTTAGCCTAGACGATGGACTCCCAAGGCACGATTTGGATGCCTTCTTTTTTTAATGTCATGGACTCGTGCCCAAGAACCTTGGGTTTTAATTCTAATCCCAGACTGCGCGCCTTGAGCCTGAGTGCTTTCAAGATCTCCAATTCACGAGTGTCCACGCTTTCGTTGGGGAAGATCTTGATCGCAGTTAGAGGTTGTTTGGGATCCCCTGTATCTCGCAAGAAGTGGACGATGCTGCCCTTCGAGTTGCGGTAGTAATAAAGCCTGGATTTGACGTCGGCCGAATAACTCGCTTGCGACAAAAACTCGTGCAGCGCCCAGGTTTCGAGTTGTCGTTCAAAGCTCCCTCCAAACCAGCTGACGAGTCCTGAGTCGCAGAGATAATAACGGGGTTTACCCGTCCCTAGCGGGTGGGGATCCAACCGGTGAACAGTAAATAAAATCGAGAGGTATCGAATAATATTCGAAATCACTCGAGGAGTTCTCTTCAGTCTTGAAGAGATTGAGTAGATCGTGGGTTCGTCGGCAAGAGCGATTTCGCGCAGGACTTCGAGGGCCAGATCTGCGTCCAGCTTGACCTTGGGGAATTGCTGCAAATCTCTTTGCACTGTGACTTGAATCCAATCTTGCAGGAGTTGTTCTTTTTCGGCCGAGTCCCGGACTGCAAATATACCCGGAAATCCACCTGCTTTTAAGTGCAGCATCAGAGCTCGCCGCGAAACGGGAGCAGTTACGGAGAGTCCTTGCGCTTCTCGCAAATTAAACGTGAAAAGGCGCAATCTCGATAAGCGGCCAGTCAGGGCCTCTCGCACTCGCACCTCTTTTGAAAACTCTGTTGATCCTAGAATCAGGAATTGGCCCGGGGCCGGATTTTGGTCGACTCGTAATTTCATCTCGCTGAAAAGTGAGGGCGCCTTCTGAGCTTCATCGATCACAAGTGGATGAGCTGGGAGGTGAGACTCAATAAACGAAGACGGGTGATCTTCGGCAAAGGCCGCTTGGGTTTTCGCGTCGAGTGAGATGTACTTGGCGGAGGGGGTATCTCGCGTGAACAAATTCCGAGCAAGAAAGCTTTTCCCACATTGTCTCGGGCCTTGAATGCTGACAATTCGGGAAAATTTCAGCTTTTTTTTCAATAACGGCATTGTGTGGCGGTTTCGAGTGTGCGGCATATACCCTTCCAATTATTGCCTATGTGGGCGATAATTGGAAGGGTTAAAATCCTCGCTATTTCGACGCATTCAAAAAACTAGCCGCCCACGCGTGGTCTTGGCAAAGCTGGATCTCCGCAGGGGAGAGACCCATCTCACGTTTGCAGAGTTCAAACTCGCTGGGGAGGGTTACGCCAAAAACTCCGGGATCGTCGGTATTCACGCTCACAGGGATGCCTGCGCGGAGGATCCGAGGGAGGGGGTGCTGAGCGATCGAAGGGGCGGCGTGGGTGAGCCAGTTGCTGGTCGGGCAGACTTCGAGGCAGATTTTGCGTTCGCGAAGGACTTCCATGAGTTTCGGATCTTGAACACAGGCGACGCCGTGGCCGATGCGCTTCGCATGAAGGAGTTCAATGGCTTCCCACATATTTTCTGGGCCGGCGCCTTCGCCGGCATGGATGGTAATGTTTGCTCCGTAATCCGCTGCTCGCCGAAAAGCCTTCTCGAACAAACGACATGGATAATCCGCTTCATTACCAGCGAGATCGAGACCGATGAAACGCGACTGATGCTTGAGAAAAAAGTCGACAGTACGATCGACTTCATCCATCCCCCGATCTCTCGGCGCAATACAAATCAATCCCGCGCGCATCTCAGGAAATGCTTGAAGCGCACGTTTCACTCCACTCTCAAATCCGTCTAAGATGTCTTCCCATTTCAGATGCGAACGTTCGCCCACAAAGGAGGGAGAGAATCTCAATTCCACCGCACGGGTTCCTTCGCCACGAACATCTTCGATGACTTCGTACGCCACGCGATCCAAAACATCGGGTCGATCGAGTACGTCTTGAAACAGCGAAAACGTCGCCAAAACCGAGTTCAGATCCGACATGGGTTTTGTCATGATCGCTTTTTCACGAAAAGCTGCGAGCGACGTACTCTGTGGCTCAAGCCCGCGTTCTTGTGCGAGTTCGAGCAACGTCGAAGTGCGAACCGAGACGTCGAGGTGTCGATGAAGTTCGGTTTGAGGCGCGGACATGGTGATCAGGAGCCCATAATATGGGCGCCGCTATCCACGTACATCGTGGAACCGGTGATATGTTTGCCGCCGGGACCGCACAAGAAACCGGCGAGTGCGCCGACATCTTCAGCAGAGATATTTTCGTGAAGAGGCGTTTTTTCTTCGGCTTTAGCGAGCATTGTTCGGAAGTCTCGAATCCCAGCGGCGGCCAAAGTTTTGACCGGTCCTGCGGAGATCGCGTTCACGCGGATTTTTTTAGTGCCCATATCATAGGCCAAGTAGCGGACACTGGCTTCGAGCGCGGCTTTGGCAACGCCCATGACGTTGTAGTTGGGGACGACTTTTTCGGCGCCGTAATAGGACATCGTGATGACTGCGGCTTCGCGGCCTTCCATGAGGGGCTCTGCACGTTTTGCGGCGGCAATGAGGCTGTACGCGCTGATGTCGAGCGCGACTCGGAAGCCCTCGCGTGAGGTGTTCACGAAACGGCCATCGAGGTCTTCGCGGTTGGCGAAGGCGACGGAGTGAATGAGGTAGTCGAGGTGCCCCCATTTCGCTTGGATTTTGGCGAAGAGGTCGTCGAGTTGGGAGTCTTCGGAGACATTGCAAGGTTCGATCAGATCGGCCTGCACGCTTTCGGCGAGGGGGCGGACCCGGCGTTCGAGCGAATCGCCTAGGTAATTGAATGCCAGCTTCGCTCCGCCCTCGTGGAGGGTGCGGGCGACGGCCCAGGCAAGGCTTCTTTCGTTGGCGACGCCCAGGATGAGTGCTTTTTTTCCTTCAAATATCTTCGAAATAGAATTAGACATGCTGGAGTTTTAGACGAGTGCTATACAGCTGTCAAGAAAGGCTCTAGAAAGGCTTAAGGACCCGCATCATGGCCCTCATCGTCCAAAAATTCGGCGGTACGTCAGTCGGTTCAGTCGAGCGAATTCGCCACGTTGCGCAGTGGGCGCTCGATTGTCAGGCAAAAGGTGATCAAATCGTTCTCGTGGTTTCGGCCATGTCGGGCGAAACGAATCGCCTCGTGGAGCTCGCAACTCAGATCAATCCGATCCCCTATTCACGCGAGTATGATCTGCTCATTGCCAGCGGTGAGCAAATCGCCGTGGGCTTGGTGACTTTAGCGATCAATACCGAAGCGGCCAAAAGAGGTCTGATCAAACCTGGCGAGTCACGGGCGCGTGGTCTGCTCGGTCATCAGATTGGGATCCTGACGGATCAGATTTATTCAAAGGCTCGGATTCAAGAGATCGACACGACTTTGCTTCGCAAGGAGATTTCACGCCAAGTGATCCCGGTGATTGCCGGATTCCAGGGTGTGGATTCGGAGAATAACATCACGACGCTCGGGCGCGGGGGTTCGGACACGAGCGCGGTGGCGATCGCAGCCGCATTGAAAGCCGATGACTGTGAAATCTACACGGACGTCGACGGCGTTTACACGACGGACCCTCGACTGTGCAAAGAAGCGCGGAAGATCTCGAAGATTTCGTATGAAGAGATGATGGAGCTTGCGAGCCTGGGCGCTAAGGTTTTGCAAATTCGTTCAGTTGAATTGGCCGCAAAATATCGACTGCCGCTTCATGTGCGGTCCAGTTTTGATCCGGTGGAGGGAACTCGAGTGGTATCACAAGAAGATCTAGGTGGAGCGATGGAGCAGGTTGTGGTGGCGGGTGTTGCTGCCGATGCATCGCAGGTAAAATTCACTTTGCAGAATATATCGGAAGGTCCCGGTGTCGCTGCGAAACTCTTCGGCTCACTTTCGCGCGCGGCGATCGTGGTCGATGTCATCGTTCAAGACATCCCGTCCCATGGCGTACTGACGGTGAGTTTTACGGTTGGCAAGACGGACGCTTTGAAAGCATCCCAAGTGCTTGACGAAATCAAACGCACCAGTTTCCCGGCGATGAAAATCGTGGAAGAACGCGATCTCGCCAAAGTGAGCATTGTCGGCGTAGGCATGCAACATCATCCCGGCGTCGCTTCGAAGATGTTTTCATTGCTTGCCGAGGCTGGCATCGATATCAAACTGATCACCACTTCGGAGATCAAAGTTTCGTGTTTGATAGCTGAGAGCCAGATGAAATCCGCCGTGCAGTGCTTGCATCAGGGATTTGAGTTGCATCGGCTGTGATGGGCAAAACGGCTATTTTAATTTCTCGGTTTTGTTATCAAAACCGAATCGTCCCCGTCGTGAGCTGCACAAAAATATCTTGAGTTCCACCGTACGCCGTTTGGAATCCATTGTGATCCTCCAGCGAAAGCGTCAGTGGAAACAGGCTGAAGAATAGATCGAAACTCGCGGTGAGCCCCAATCCGGCTGATGACAAAACGTTCGTGCCGATCTCGCCGTAAGGCATGTAGGCGGCTTCTCCGTAAATGAATCCCGCAAAATGCTCGAAGAAGAACGGGTTGGTGCCCAATCCGCGAAAGACATCTCCCAGCGGAACTCTGAGTTCCATCGCCGGCAACACGACTGCTTGAGTATAAAAAGTCGACGTCGGATAACCACGGATTGAAAATAAATTCAATCCGTTTCCTAAAAGCGAGTTTTCGAATCTCAAAACCCGTCCCGCGAGAACGACGTTCGCGAGAAGATCATCGCTGTTGTACTGCGACGAGTACGCAGCTCGGATGGAGGGGGCCAAAACGGTGTGCTTACCGAAGACTCGAAAGTATTCTTGATCCGTAAAGATCGTCTTGAAGGTGTCCGTCCCTTGAATGTCATAAATCCGTGTGGCGAGCTGCGTGCTTCGGCCTTCTTCCACCGAGACGGCGAGGCGTGTGTTCTCAACACTCGAGTAACTGAGCGACAGATCGAGACTGGGCACGTAGAGATACTGACCGACCAAATCCCCGTTCGAAGGGTTCGCGCCGGGTTGATAGAGCGACGTTCGACTCAAATTGAGGGAGGTCGATGGAGTGAGCGACGAATAAGTCCATTGAAACTCGTAAGCCGCACTGAGCGATCCCGAAAAAGTACGGAGATAATACGCGAGATACGGGTTGTTCTGCGGATCAGGTAAAAGATACTCTCCCGTCGTATAATTTGAAACCGTCGCTGTCAGCAGTGGCCCCAGACTTCGATTGGTGTAACTGAGGAGCCAATCAAGCTGTTGAATGAGCGAGTCTGCTCCGAACCCGATGGTGTATTCGTGTCGATCGACGGCATCATAACCAATCACGTTTGCTTCGAGTGAAAAACCACCGGAATAAAAAGTCGGCGAAATCGCCCAAGCTCTTGGCCAAATGCTTGGGATGATCGAGTAGTCTTGAACGGGATAGATCGTCTTCTCCGAGTGATCGTTTGCTAGGTCATCAGTTGGAGGCGTTTGAGGCGCTTTGATTGGGGCGAGGGTGATTGATTTTTCGTCGATGGCACTGGGTGTGATCGAGATCTTTGCGAGGTCCCATCCTTCGTGAGAGAAGATATTCGCATAGACTTCTTTGGGGCGGCCGACTGTCCCTGGGGCCATCGTCGGGAACGCGAGTCCCGTCGTCACATTGGTGAGAAGTTCAGAGCCTTGCTGCGTGTAGCGGTAGAGATTCTCGGCCCCTGTTTTGTCTGAGATGAAGTAGATCCCTCCATCTGATGCGATGGCTGGATAGCGATTGTATTTACCATCACTCACTAAGTATTGAATCGCCCCGCCCGAGGAGGGAACTTGCGCGAGATCCTCTTGTGCATATCCGTTGCGATGGATGGTGAAAACCACGGAGTTCCCGTCGGCGCTGAGTTTGGGAGTGCTGGCGCGGTCATAGATTGCCGGGGTATAGATTTTTTCGACGGGACCCAGAGCGTAGGCGCCGCCGTTGCCAATCATGACATGCGCTCGCGCGATACCGACGGTATTGTTCTCTGTGTAGGTGAAAACCAGCCATTGACCGTCTCGTGAAATATCCGGATCTCGAAAGCGCGCCCCTTTCGATAGGCGCTCCTCGTGGCCCGTCTCGATGTTGTAGGCGAAAAGATCACTGAGGGTGTCGTACTTATTGATTCGTTTAATCGCACTATAAAAAAGTGTCTTCGAATCCGCGCTGAACGCCATTGCAGCCCCGTAGAATTTATCGCCGACGTTTTTCGTCGTGCCCGTCGCGAGATCTCGAATAAAAAGATTGCCGACTTCGTCCAGTGAGTCTTGAGTATACGCAATCCAATGACCGTCGGGTGAAACCGACGACCCCAAGAGGTCATATCCACGCTGGGTGAGGGGCTGCGTTTGGGAGACGGGTTGGGTATGAATTTGAGTGAGTTCGGAGCGCGCGTGTGCACGACTCTCTTCGACCCAACTCTGCCAATAGTCGTACCAATCACGACCAGTGATGTTCGCGAGATTGTCGTTCGTAAAATACGGAATCCTGTGACTCGAGCGCAGAGACATCTCTCCGAGTGCGTCCATGCCATCGACTAAAAACCCTTCGCGATCGACCGTGCGCCCCGCTCGCGAGGAGGTCGCAAGCTCGTTCATCATTGAATATCCGAAGAGATAAGGGGTTTCTCCGCCCGGATAATATGGGAAAACCGGCCCGTTCACTCGGTCCAAAGTCATGTATGCGTCCGTGTCGAGAACATTTTCATCGACTGCGGAGCGGATCATCATGTCATAAAGGGTGCTGCGTCCACGACCGCCATGAGTGTAACGAGTCTCCATGTAAACGGCTAAACCTTCGAGCATCCAAGTAGGCCAGAGTGCATTGGGCATCGTATCGTCGCCGAATAAGTAACGAAGCATCTCGGAGTATCCGGTGGTCGTATCGATATTTAAAAGATGTGTATACTCGTGGATGCAAAGAAGCCTGAGCCAGTTTTCATAGTAGTTGGTGCTAAACCAATTTTCGGGAGGAGTTACGTAAAGAGTGATGCCGAGGCGCTGAACAGGGGTCGTTAATCCGTTCGCAAGATCGCTGTTGTCGACCAGCATGATTTGCGTTTTATAGTGAGGCACCCATCTCAGACGCGGAGACAAAATGGAGTGCGCTTCTTCAAGGTAATTGGCGGCTCTTTGCGCTGTCGAAGAGAGTTCGACGGGAAATGTAATGCGAAAGTGCTCGGTCTCGATTGTTTTCCAGTCGTTGTAAGGTGAGAACCCTAAAGTATCGCCGATACTCGCCAATGTCGGAGGCGCATTTAAAAGAATCAAAATCAGCCCAAACTTCGCATATCCAAAAACGATCCGAATGCGCTCAAAACTATTCTTGAGGCGCATAAGGGACGACTTTTCGTAAAGTGGCGGCGGGTGCACCGGGCACTTGATTTTGAAACCGTACTTGAAGTCCTTCTTTTGCGTGAATTTTTCGGACGTATCCAAGCGCAGTAAATTTGCCGCCTTCCGCATGAAGGCTCGTTAAAGTGCCGATCTCGATGGGAGGCTCCGCGAGATTAAAAATGGTCGAACCCGCTGCCGGCGTCGGTCCGCTGCCGTCGAGTTGCACCAGTCTGCGCGCAGGGGAACCGAGAGAAATGATTCGTTCGATGACTTCTTGGCCTGGGTAACAGCCTTTATCGCTCGAGATGCCGTCGATGAGGCCCGCCTCGAGTGGGATCGTGTTCTCATCGATCTCTGCGCCGAGACGAGGACGAGCAGCTGCAATTCTCCAGCCTTCGAGAGTCGCGAAGTCGACTGCTTCAGCCTGTGGAGCGGTACGTTCTAACCACTGCGCGAGTCGAGCAGGGCGGCCCCAGGCGCTGATCCAGGGACGACCAAAATCTCGCTCACCATGATGGCAGATCCGAATCTCGTCGTCAGTGGCGCAGGTTTCGCCAGGTTTGAGAGGGGTTCCGAGGCCCAGTGAGGTGAGCTCTGATTCTTTGGTCAAATCTGGGGTCAAATCCGGACGAGGAAACAGCCAGCGAGCTTCAAGTTCCTTCGCGTCGGTGAGGACGAATTTTTCAGCAAATGTGTATTGATCAATTGCGGTGAGGAGGTGGGTTTTCCACTCGCCGGTCTGGCCGGGATCGAATTCGAAGGCATAATCTTGAGGGCCGTAGTTCCAGAGCGTAAAATAAGCTCGGATCTTGCCCTGGGCAGTTAAGAAGAAGCCTGAGGATCCTTGTCCAGGCTGAAGGGCATTGACGTGCACCGTGGTCAGTCTATGCAGAAAGTCCCGTGCATCGGGTCCGGTGATCGAGATCCAGCTCCAATTAGGGGGGGCATAGAATTGCATTCAAATCTTCTCCCATGACGAAGGGCTCGGCTCAATAGGAAATTAGCAATATCGCCCTCCTAACGCTTGATTGCCTGGGCTCTTCGGGCTAGGTTCGCGGCACTGACCAGGTCAGGAGAAGGCGGACCGAGATATGGCGACTCCAAAAGCACAGTTTGTGAAGCAGCTAAAAGATAAAGACACGGTCGCCGCACCGTTTTTGGTGAAATTCAGCGCCGTCGCGGTCGGTAAAAACGGCAAGTCCTATATGAACATCGTTTTTATGGATAGCTCCGGCGAGGTCGAAGCCCGAGTTTGGGAAGATGTCTCGCAGTATGCCGGACAAATCGTTCGTGACGCGTTTGTCTGGGTGGATGGTCGTTGTCAGCTTTATCAGGGGCGCAAACAAATCGTCGTGAGTCGCATGCAAGTCCTACGTGAAGACGAAGTGAATTTGAAGGATTACCTTGCCGAGAGTGATCTGGACCCGGAAGCCTTGTACGCGAAGCTACTGAGTTATGTCGATACGATGAAGGATCCGTATTATCGTGCTCTTGCTGAAGCTGTTTTGCGTGAAGACGCGCACATCGTGGATTGCATCAAGCGTGCGCCGGCAGCGAAGAGCATGCATCATGCTTACAAGACAGGGCTGCTTGAGCATGTGGTTTCGATCACCGGGATTTTGGATGCGTTGTCGAAGCACTATGTGGGTTTGCTCGATCGCGACCTATTGTTTTTGGGTGGATTTTTCCACGACATCGGGAAGATTTGGGAACTCTCCTATGACCGTGTGACCGAGTACACGACTGAAGGCAAACTCATCGGCCATCTTGTGATGGGCGTTGAGCTAGTGGATCGCAAAATCCGTGAACTCGAAGCACAGGCCGGGCGCTTACCTGGAACGTTTCCGGAAGAGAAAAAACTCCTCGTGAAACATCTCATCCTCTCCCACCACGGACTGCTTGAATACGGCTCGCCGAAACGTCCGAAATGTCTTGAAGCGCTCATCGTTCACGCGATCGATGATCTCGACTCGAAAGTGAATGCGATTCAAAAATTCGTCGCCGCTGATGAAACCCCCGGACAGTGGACCGGGTTCAATCGGCAGTTTGAAAGATACTTCTACAAAAGAGCGGAAGAGCCTGGGATTGCTGGAGAGCCGTGAGGTTCGAAAGAGGCTCGTGCCGTTCGAATTCGAATCGTTCTTTACCATTTTAAGCTAAAAATCCGGGTATGACAGCTGCATTCTGATTGAGGATGATGGCGAGTGTGTTTATATTCTTGAGTGTATACATATATATGTATACTATGTATACATGCCAGCGAATACAAAACAGTATACGATTCGAAACATTCCAGAACAGGTGGATCGAGCTTTGCGCAGAAGAGCTGAAGAATCGGGCAAGAGCTTCAATCAGGTGGCCCTCGAAGCCCTGACCTCGGGGGCAGGCCAGACCCTTGTGCCCAAGCGAGATTTTAGTGAGATCATTGGATCGATCACCGAAAAAGAGGCAAAGGGGATGGATGAGGAGATCCGGCTTCAGCGCCAGGTCGATTTGAGGCTTTGGAAATCATGAAAATTGCAGTCGACTCCAATCGCTACACAGATTTTTGCCGAGGTCTTCCCGACGTCGTCGAAGTGTTGGAGAGAGCGGTGGAGATCTACGTCCCACTCATCGTCGTCGCCGAACAAAGAGCGGGCTTTGCACGTGGTGCGAATCGCGAAAAGAACGAGAGGACGTTTACAAAATTTTTGAACACCGATGGCGTTTTTGTACTGGCGCCGGATGAGCAAACGACTTTCTTTTATGCGGATCTTTATGTGTATTTAAGAAAAAAGGGGAGACCTATTCCGACGAACGATCTTTGGATCGCGGCTCTTGTACTCCAGCATAATTTGGTTTTGTTCGATCGCGACGGGGATTTTGATTCTCTTCCTCAGTTGGCGAGATTGCCGCTCAAGGGGCGGTAAAAGAACCTCGTCTAAATCCCAAAAACCCGTTTCGTATTTTCCATCGTCACCCGTGCGACTTCATCAATCGGGACGCCTTTCGTCTCAGCTAGCTTGAGTGCGGTGAGTTTGACGAAGCTGGGTTCGCATTTTTTTCCACGATTCGGCATGGGAGCGAGGTAAGGCGAATCGGTCTCGACGAGTAGTCGTTCTAATGGGAACGCGCGTGCGCATTCGCGAAGATCATCCGCTTTTTTAAACGTCAAAATCCCCGAGAACGAAATATAAAACCCAAGTTCCAAACAGGCTTGTCCAAACGCTAAAGTTCCGGTGAAGCAATGAATCACGCCTGGGATTTTCCCGATCGGGAGCGCGCGTGCATAGCGGGTGAGCGATTTGAGCAGGTCCTCTTCTCCTTCTCGGCTGTGAATCACGGTGGGGAGGCCGACTCGCGATGCGAGGTCCAATTGCTGATCGAGGCGTTTGATCTGGACGTCGCGTGGGGAGTGTTCGTAATGGTAGTCGAGCCCGATCTCGCCGATGGCGCGGCACTTGGGGTGAGAGGCGGCCTTCTCTAAAACGGCGAGATCCTCATCGGACAAGCTGCTCGCTTCGTGGGGGTGAACGCCGACTGTGTGGTAGACGCAGGCGTGGCGTTCGGAGATTTCGACCATTTTAGGGATTGATGCGAGGTCGGTTCCGACCGTGATGAGTGCGCAGATCCCTTCAGCGTTCGCCTCGCGGACCAGGTCGTCGGCTGTTTTAGGTGCATAGTCGTAGTTCAGGTGACAATGACTATCAATGAGTTGCATGAGCTATGTCGTTCGAGAATTTTTCGATCAACTTGGTCCACACAGCGATGGGATAAACTCCGTCCACTTTGTGACCGTTGATAAAAAATGTGGGCGTCGATTCAACTCCGAGCTGGGTGCCTTCTTCGATATCGCGCGTAACTGCAAGCAGTGCGTCCGAAGATTCACGGCATGTTTTGAGTGCCGCAAGATCGGCCCCCGCATCCTGTGCGTAGGTGAGAATCGTTTCGGAGTTGAGGGTTGATTGGTTTTCAAAAAGCGATTCGTAGACGGGTTGGAACTTGCCTTGCTTGCTTGCGCAAAGGGCGGTTTTTGCGGCTTCGCATGCGACCGGATGCATCGAGTGTGTGACCATGCGGTTGCAGGATGGGTCGAGTGGGTACGCGCGGAAAACAACTCGAACCAGATCCGGATATTGTTTGAGAAGAGAGTTCATATAAAACGACCCAATCCGACAGTATGGGCATTGGAAATCACTGAACTCCACGATCGTGATGGGTGCGTTTGGGTTCCCCATCGATGGAAACTCAGGGCCTGCATTGACGGAGACGACGGGAGCGCTGACGACCTGAGTAAACATTTGGTCCGCTTCGGCGGTGTCGACGTGGCTGTTATCGAAGGCCTTGAGACTGCCGGCACTGACTAGAATACAGAGAGCGAGAAGGATAGCGAATTTTTTCCATTTATCTGTTTCAGCTTTGTGCGCGCCGAAACCTTGGGGACGAAGACTGAGTGCGATGGCAAAAATCCCAACATTCAACGCATCGAGAATGAGGCAGTAAAGGCAGTAAGTATGAAGGACTGCGGCCATCACGAGAAAATAAAGAATCGAAAACAATAATCCGCCCGTCGCTAGCCCAAAAATAAATCGTTCAGATTCGCGGCGCCAAAACGGATTTTGGGCGATCAAGGTGACGAAAAAAAGAGCGAGGAGCCAACCACCGGCAAAACTGGCGAGAGGGAAGCCCGGTAGTATCTCAGCGAATCGACTCGCTGCCACCGCATCACAGTTCATGACTTGATTCACATTACAAAACGATTTGAACCCCGCAGTGCCGTTGTGGAGTTCATAATAATGCTGAGAGAGTGAAATCGAAACGGCGATCCCCGCCAGTGCAAGAGCGGCCAATATCCAGAGTCGCTTGAGAGGTTTTTGAAAATTCGAAGTCGTCATTTCACAGGCCTCCTAACTGGCCAGCACGATAAATCAGATATTCAGCAAAGAGCAGCAAGATGACGCCGCTCACCGTTTTAATGGTCTTCATCCACTGACCGGATCGAGGGAGCACCTGAAGAGAACCGGCAAACATGGCGACAATCAGAAGTATAGTACCGAGTCCGAGAGAAAAAGAAAACATCAGGCAAAGCCCCGTTCCGATGGACTGGGTTTTTGCGATGTAAGCGAGAATCGAAGTGAGAACTGGAGTTGTGCAAGGAGCTGCGAGAAACCCAGAAGAGGCACCCAAAAAGAATGCGCCCGTCCAGTTCATCTCCGTCTTGAGGGCGCCAGTATTCGCCGAGCGTTGGATCCCAAATCGGCGTTTTAAATTTTGCCAAGTCACGGCCGGATCAAAAGGGATCACGTCGAGCATCATGAGCGCCGCCAACGACATAATGAGGCCCAAACAGATATACCATCCAGGGGTGTTCGTCAGCGTTCCGAAAACTTTTCCAGTGAGTCCCGCAACCACGCCGAGGAAAGAATAGATCACCGTCATCCCAGCGACGTAAAAAAGTCCGCGCACGGCGACTCGCGACCAGCTTCTTTTTTCGCCAGCGCCGATGCCGCCCACCACACTGACCGTGATTGGGATCATGGGGTACACACAGGGAGTGAGGCTCGCCAAGACACCGCCGAGGTAGGCGACACCCATCCCGACTAGAATTTGGTAGAAACTACCGAAGAAACTTGAATATCCGTTATGAGTTGAAAGCAACTGGGTCAGATCTGTATTCACGATTTCGAGTCCCTCAAGCTTGTCTTTTTGAGTTAGCATGAGATGCTAGGGTTTGAAACATGAATTGGCATCCGCGCCCGACTGTGGCTCTCATTGTCATCGCCGTCTTGGCCGCTTTTACGGCTGTTTTGGGACAGGGGTGCAATCGCGCGTCGTCGCCGACGCCTCCCGCGCGGCTTCGAATTCAATTCGGGACGGAACCTGTTTCTCTAGATCCCGCGCTTGCAGAGGATGGGATATCACTCCACCTGCTCTCCAATGTCATGGAGGGTCTTGTCGGCTACACCGCAAAAGGGTCGATTGAGAATCGACTCGCCGAGAATTACACCCAGTCCCCAGACGGCCTAAAGTATGAGTTCACGTTGCGTTCGGGCTGCAAATGGTCCGATGGAAAAGTAGTCACCGCTCAGGATTTTGTGACGGGGCTTCGCCGATCGCTTGATCCGAAGATGGGTTCGAAACTAGCGGCTATGGTTCCTTTCATCAAAGAAGTGAAGACGCAATCTGCCGATGGTTCTGATCACCTTGTGATCCTTTTGAAAAAACGAGTTCCCTATTTTGTGAAGACCTTGGTGCTCCCTTTTGCTTATCCGCTTCGCCAAGATATTTTAGATGCGAATCAGGGCAAATGGCCGGAGTCGGCCCCTTCGACCGGGAGCTATCGCATCGTTTCTCACCTGCGCGATCAGAAAATGGTTTTGGAAGAGAACCCATTTTATTGCGGTCCGAAACCGCACCTGAACTCGATTGAGATCGTTTTTGTATCGGACGATTCAACGGCTTTGAATCTTTTTGATCGGGGTTCGCTCGATATTTTGGTTAAAGTCGGTGCGCTCGATTTTGATGGATTGCTGAAGAGGGGGCTGATCCATGCGACTCCTTTTGAAGCGACTTATTACATCGCATTTAATACGCGAAAAGCGCCGTTTAATGATCGTGATTGGCGTCGAGCGGTGGCGAGTTCCATTCGCAAAGATGAGATTGTGGCGGCCCTCAACACCGGGGATATCCCTGCACGAAGCTGGGTTCCGATTGGAGTCGAGGGTTACATCCCGTATTCGCCAGTTACATTTTCGGACTCGGTCGATAAAGTTCGGCGCATTTTAAAAGCGACACCAAAAAACTCGCCCGTTCCGGTGAACTTCGATAGCGGCGCCCGCAATCAAATGATCATGGAAAAAATCCAACAAGATCTCTCGAAAGCCCTTGGTTTGCAGATCAGTTTGAATAATTTGGACTGGAAAACATATTTGAAAACGATGGCCACCGATGCTTCGCCGATCTATCGGATGGGTTGGATGGCGCCCTTCATGGATCCGATCTCTCATCTTCAAGTATTTATGCGTGGCAATCCGAATAATTTTACAGGATGGGCAAATGATCGGTATGATCAGCTAGTACGAGAGATCGAAAGTATGGAGTTGGGTCCAGAACGCGAGAAAAGGGTTCTGCAGGCGCAAAAGATTTTATTGGAGGATGAAGCGGTGATTGTTCCGATTTATCACTATATTTTAAATCACGCGGTTTCAAAGCGGGTGACGGGCTTCGAATGCAATCCGTTTGGTGTCGTTAAATTTGGAGAACTTGGACTCAGATATGCACTTTACTAGCTCCATCCTTGCTCAACTGCCCAATATCGTACACGGGTTTGGTACGCGCGATGAGCCCGTGCCTGCTCCGCTTCAAGAGAGGTGGGAAGAAGCAAAACCCATTTGGCGTCAAACGCACGAGTCGAATAGTGCGGAAGTTCAGCAGCCCCATCAGCTTTGCGGCGAAGTCGACGCGCTTTTTACAAGTCAGTTCCAACTCCCGATTGGAGTGGTCACAGCGGACTGTGTTCCTATCTTACTCGCGAGCCG
>Ga0206856_10028_pt1 | contig 46704 bp, 46 predicted proteins | sample Alteio_BWOrgCont_48_FD_152630 | JGI IMG/M metagenome (GOLD analysis project Ga0206856, IMG submission 152630) | Enriched cells from forest soil in Barre Woods Harvard Forest LTER site, Petersham, Massachusetts, United States -... | ecosystem: Environmental > Terrestrial > Soil > Temperate forest >...
CCATTTACCGTAGATACAGCACTCCCATTGCTACCGTTGATGCAGTTTACATTGTTGGTTGTGCTTGCCAAAGCAGTTAAAACGGAAGGCTGTGTAATGGTTACAACAGCACTATCCTCACCTTTCAGCATATCGTGCACATAAACTGTATAGGTTCCTGCGCTCAGCCCTTTCGCTGTATCGGTGGTTTGGCTGTTTGGGTCATTCCATAAATAAGTATAGGGCGGGTATCCGTTTTTTGCGTGCACCTCGGCGATCCCCGTACTTTCTCCTACACAAAAAACATTGGTCGATGTTAAAAATAATATGGGAATATTATGGAACGCAAATGCCACACCCAAGCTATTTGCACCTCCCGCATTCGTCATTCCATAAAAATAACCTCCTGAATTGATCAGGGACCCATTGGGTAAAAAAGCCCCGCTTCCACTATTATTGAAGTCGTATAACTCGGAGTATCCATGTCCTGTAGTGTCTATTCTAAACATAGTTCCCGGGCCGACCACACCTCCCGAGGGAGTCATTCCATACAATATCCCATTTGAAAGGGTTAAAGAACCCTCCGGATAATCGCCAACTGAATCGTTACTACCTCCAAAATTCCATAGGTTTTTAAAGTTAGCGCCTGTAGTATCTATACTGAATATATTTCCTGTGTGGTTAAGTCCTCCCTCGAAAGTCATGCCAAACAAGGTGTGGCCCGAAAGTGTAAGGTTACTATAGATTGGGTCTGCACCATTAGTACCATTGAAATCCAGCAGGTCTTTATATCCGGTTCCGCTGGTGTCAATACTGAAGATAAATCCCAATCCGTGTGCTCCTGCATATTGTGCCATGCCGAATAAGGTATGGCCCGAAAGGGTTAAGGAACCGGAAGGTGTAGAAGTACTTGAGAACTCATACAACTCTTTATACCGGGTTCCATTGGTATCAATACTGAATACATCTCCAAAGGGGAATATGCCGCCATTACTTGTCATACCAAATAAAGTATGTCCGGAAAGAGTTAAGCTACCTGTCGGATTGGCACCTTTATTTGTATTAATCTGAAAATCCCACAGGTCCTTGTAATTATTTCCATTGGTATCTATAGAAAAAATACGGCCCCGATTATTGAGGCCTCCATTAGATGTCATCCCGTACAGTTTACCTGCTGAAAAGGTTAGGTCGCCCTCGGGCTGAGCGCCATTGGTATTGTTAAAATCCAGTAAGTCTTTATAGTTTGCTCCGGTTGTATCTGTAGAAAAAACAACGCCATAACCAATAGCGCCTCCTCCCGCTGTCATGCCATACAAATGGTTTCCAATCCGAATCAGGTCACCGGAAGGAGTTTCGCCTTCCGGAGTAAGACCACCATTAAAATTAATAATATCGGAAAACTGTGCATTTGCCCTAAAGCTAAGTAGGAGTGAAGTGCCAATAGTGAAAGCAACAAGTAGTTTTTTCATGGGTGGTTTCTTTAAATTAATAAGCCAGGAAAATAGAGATAAACAGACCTTTCATCTCCGGGGGAGCTGCTTCAGATTGCAGAGCCCTTTTTCAACAAAACTCGCCGCGAATGTAATGTTTATTTGTGGCGAAAATGTTAATTTTTAAAAAGCGGAAAAAAGCGGCATCGATATATGGATGCGGGTTTTCGGCCGGGTGAATACGGAATTAACTAATAATGAGATTGTTCTCTTTACTGCTACTTAGCAATAATTAATTTCCCTTGTCCTACAAGGTTTCCATCTTCTGAAAGAACGCGGTAAAGATAGATTCCATCGGCGGCCCCACCCTGGCCCTCCTCATTAGGGAGTGAAATAACTGTGTTCGAAATCCCACCAATAGGTTGATTAAGTGGGGCTGCATAAACTTTTTCTCCTAACATATTAAACACCTCAACCAAATTTTTAGTTGTTAGTTTTTCGTTGTTAGTTGAAATAGTGAATGAACCATTATTCGGATTGGGATAGGCATTGATATTGCTTGTAGGATCGCTGATGTTTGCTATTCCTGTAACACCTGAAATTGTTATGCAAACACTGTCTCCGCATCCATTGGCATCGGTTATCTTACAACAGTAATTACCTGCACACAGATTAGAGATAGAATCGCTTGTGTTTGTTACGGGAGACCAGGTATAAGTATATGAGCCTGTTCCTCCACTTACCGAAACCCATGCAGTGCCTTTACAGGAATCTCTGGATATGAAATGTTGTGAAACGCTAAGGGCCGCGGGTTCGGTAATGCTAGCAGTGGCCGTTGTTATGTCAGCGCAAGCGTCTCTTACTGTTAAGGTATATGTTGCATCGCCTAATCCAAAAGCAAATGAATTAGTTTGCGCCGATGGTGACCATGCATAAGTATAAGGAGTGGTTCCTCCATTTACTATGGAGGATATCGTACCGTCATGTTCCCCGTGGCAGCTTATATTGCTTTGTGTAGTGGCAGTAGCGCTTAAAGCATTGGGTTGTGACACGGTTGTATTGGCAGTTGATAGACCGCCACAAGCATCTCTTACTGTTAATGTGTAGGTTCCTGCTGTTAATCCACTGATGGTAGAATTGGTTCCTCCGCCTGTCCATAAATAGGTGAATGGAGATGTTCCGCCATTTACTGTAGATACAGCTGTGCCGTTGCTGCCATTATGACAATTTACATCATTGGTTGTATTAGCAAAAGCAGTTAAAGGAGCAGGCTGAGAGACAATATTTGATGCTGTTACACTGCATCCATGAATATCTGATAAAGTAAGTGTATAGCTTCCCGCACTTAATCCGCTGGTAATGGAATCTGTTGCGCCACCAGTCCATGAATAAGCATAAGGTCTTGTTCCGCCACCTGTTGTGCAAGATAAGATGCCCGTGCTTGTTCCATTACAAATTACATTGGCACTAGTGTTTACTAATGCAGTTAATACGTTGGGTTGAGTAATGGTTACAAAAGCGGTATCTTCGTTACTATACGCATCGTGCGCATAAACCGTATATGTTCCGACACTCAACCCCGTTGCTGTAATGTTAGTTTGATGGTGTGCATCATTCCATAAATATGTATAAGGTGGAGTACCGCCTACAAGATGCGCTGTAGCGCTGGCGCTATTATTTCCATGGCAGTAAACATTTGTATCACTTAACGCCAGCTTCAGTTCATTATATAATTTGAAAATAACCCCGTCTGAATGGGTACCTCCGTATTCTGTCATTCCATAGAGGTAGGTACTGGCAGCAAGTAAGGAACCCCAGGGTTCGTCTCCGTTTGTATTGTTAAAATCCTGCAAGTCTTTATATCCGCCTCCGGCGCTGTCTATACTAAAAATATTTCCATCAGAATTTATTCCTCCCTGGGTTGTCATTCCGAACAATGTGCGATCCAAAAGGATTAAGGAGCCAACAGGTTGTGAACCATTTGTGTCGCCACCATTATCAAAACTCCATATACTTTTATAGCGTGTACCTGTGGTATCTATGCTGAATATGTTTCCCTGGCCATTTTGTCCCCCTGCACTGGTCATTCCAAACAATTGACTTCCCGATAGGGTTAAATTGCCAAAGAGTGCTCCCGCATTGAAATCATGCATGTCTTTATAATTAGCACCGTTAGTGTCTATTTTAAAGATATTTCCGTTGGAGTATATGCCTCCGGATTGTGTCGTTCCATATAATTTACCTCTAGAAAGGGTTAAGGAACCGTTGGGGATAGAGCCATTGGAATCGCCACCATTATTAAAATCCCACAAGTCTTTATAGTGGGTTCCATTGGTGTCTATGCTGAATATATTTCCAAAGGAATTATTTCCTCCCGAGGATGTCATGCCAAAGAAAGTACGTCCTGAATAGGTTAAATTTCCCAGGGGTATACTACCATTACCCAGGTGGGAAAGAAACTGGAAATTCCACAGATCTCTAAAGCCGGTTCCATTTGTATCTACAGAAAAAATATCACCACCGCTACTCGTGCCTCCGTTTGATGTCATACCATACAGCAATTTTCCACCCAAGTAGATCAGGCTACCATTAGGCTGACCACCGGTTGGCCCTGAAAAATCAAAGAGGTCCTTATAGTTGGTTCCATTGGTATCTACCGAAAAAATAACTCCAGCGTTGCTTGCTCCGCCGTAAACGGTCATGCCATATAAGCGGCTTCCCACCCGTATAACATCCCCAAGCGGGTTGTCACCCTTGGGGCTACTATTATTATTAAAACTAACTATATCGGTTAACTGGGCATTTGCATTCCAACTAAGAACTAAGAGTGAAGTGCTAACGAGAAAAATAGCAAGTAGCTTTTTCATGAGTGGTCTGTTTAAATTAATAAGCCAAGAAAAATGGAGATGCCAGACCTTTTATCTCCGGAGGTGGCTACTTCATAATGTAGAGCCCTTTTCAACAAAATTCGTTGCGAATGTAGCATTTATATGCTACAAGAATGTTAATTTTTAAGTAATGAAAAAACGGTATCGATTAACAGGCGTGGTTTTCGGCTGAATTAATAAGAAAATAACTAATAATGAGATTGTTCTCTTTTGATTTTACTCAATCACCCACTTACCATGCGCAATAGCTTTGTCGCCTTCAAATAGGGACCAGATGTAAGTTCCGGATGCAAGTGTGTTATTGCTGAACTGGTAAGATCCGTTGGCAGGTATTTGCAGTTCGCCTACTTTTTTGCCATCCAGGCTAAAGACTTGCAACTTGCAGTTATTTAAAGGAACAGTGGAGCTAACTACAATATGTGTTTCGTTATGGAATGGGTTAGGGTAGGCATCTACTTTTATGTTTGAATTATCTGAAATAGATGTAATACCCAGTGGCACCTTGCTTATCGGTGTTGCATTAAAAAAAGTATTCTCGTGGCCGGTGCGCATATCGCTCCACAATGCATAAACAGCAGAATCGCTTACGGCACATCCAAGGAAATCATCGCCATGGTCGAGATCAATAAACGGAGAAATAGCATCACTGATAAGAAAGTTGGCTGTGTAGGTGTTACCACCATTCACCGACATGGCTCCGTATATCTGGAAGGGAACAGTATCTCCAATATTGGTGTTACGCCTGTCGCGCCAAACAACACCAAAGCTTCCGTTAGGGGCAAAGCTACCCCAGTTAAGATCGTGGCAGGTATCGTAAGCCCCAACCGGATCGTCATTCACACGCACGGGGCCAGCCCAGGTATTTCCTGCATCGTGGGTATTATAAGAAGTAATGTCGGGTTCTCCAAAATAGCTGGAAGGAGAAAGTAATATCAGGTTGTTCGTATCCACAGGATTAGAAGAAACACAAATGCCGGCCTTAAGTAATGAATCGGCTGCAGGCAAGCCATCGGCTGTAGTTAAGTTAATTGCAGCATGGGTTGTAAACGAAGCCCCTCCGTTGAACGATTTAACCTCTACCAAGCGCGCATAGGGGCTGTAAGCAGTGTAATAGGAGTAGTAGAAGCCATACAAAGTGCCATTGGCCGCAACAGTTGTAAATGCAGTGGCATCGGTTATTACTCCGGATGGGATGCTATCATCCAATTGCTTTATAGGAGTCCATGTTGAACCGCTGTCTGAAGAATAAGTGAACCAGGGATGGTGGGGCTGAGGAGCGAAATAAGCGTTCTGACTGGTTAGATAAACTCTTCCTCTATAAGGGCCATTAGTTCCGTCGGCGGCAATCCATGGGCGGTCGATAGGCAGGTTGGCTTGTGCTAAATAAGAAATAGCTTTTACAGGGGCTCTCCAGGTTATCCCTCCGTTTACTGAGCGGCTAACCATAATATATCCCGAGTCGTTGCTGTGCGTACCCGAGAGATCTATATAGCCAAGATATACGCAACTGTCTTTACCGAAGTAGATAGTAGGATCGCAGCTGTTGAAAGAAGTATAAACGTGCGGAAGTATTTGCAAAGGGCTCCATGTGTTTCCTCCATCAAACGAAGAGCGTGTGGCAATGGCATCTTTTAAATTAGTGGTAGAAAAATATATCCATGCAGAAACAAGATGCTTTGGATTTAATGGGTTGGCAGAAAGGTAGCACTCCCCATCGAAGTAAGGTGAGTTAGAAAGATTTATGTTTTGTGCTTCCGAGAAAAGGGAAATAAAACAAAATGAAATGGCTAAACAGCAGAGGGTAATCTTTTTTCTCATAAAATAGAGTATGTATGGTAAGACTAAGTTAGGAAATAATAGTTTAACAGCTATCTGCACAGTTGCCACAGATTCACAGATTACTTTGCGGTTTACTGTGTTTCAGTGATTGGGGTATAGTATGCGAGCCTGAAACAAGTTCAGGGTGACAACAAAGGCTTCACTATTCTGAATTCTATATTCAGTTTTCTGTATTCTGGCTGTTTATTCAATCTCAATATCATACTTATCCAGCAGTCCCGCAATTCCATCCTTAGAAAACTTGGCCTTCTTCATCTTATTAATCTCTGGGTAGATGGAGTAGTTAAAGGATGTTCGCAGGTCGGCCTTTTCTAAATTGGTTCTTTCGAACTTGGCCAGGTGCATATCGCAATTATCAAAAAGGGCTTCGCTTAAATTACAATCGCTAAAGTCTACCTCGTGCAGGGTGCAGTTTTTAAACCTGGTCTTTTTAAGGTTCAGTTTATAAAATGATGCTAGGTTGAGCTGGCAGTTTTCAAAGTACACAGAGAATAAAAGCTCGCTGGAATTTTCAAAATGCAAGCCGAGGAGTTTGCAATCTTTAAATCGTACATCCTTAAATCCCGCTTTTACGATCTTAGCCATACTCAGGTTGCAACCCCTGAATTCGCATCGGGTAAAGCTTATCTGCGATATGTCTGCATTAGCAAAATTGCAATTGAGAAACGTGCAGTTATCGTAATCGCCTTTGGCCAATGGCTCTTGAATGAAATCTGTTTTCTCGAAGGTCTTTTCATCAACGTATACTTTGCTCGTCCTGTTGTCTGTCATAGTTCAAAGATAAAAATTAGTAAACAGTAGTCAGTTATCAGTGGTCAGGAATAATAGCGGTGTTGCTTCGAATGAATAGGAATTACATGATATATATCATGTTTTCGTATGATGTGTGTTGATTTAAAAATAGCTGTGGGTGAGGGTTTGCGAGTCATCGGTTAAAATATTCCATTGGTCGGAATTGCCGGGCGGAATGAAACTAACCACGTTAAAGTTTAGTGTACATCAATACTAAACACCATGAAAAAGATATACAACATCGATCCAAAGAAACTTAGTGAAGTAGCAGTTATCTCCTTCTTTACGCTTTTCTTTATCCTGGCCGGTATAGCAACAGCCACATCACAGGTAAACGGCAACTCGGGTCATTGCAGGGAATTTAATGGCACTACATCGGGGGTAAGTTTTGCAAACAGCAATGCTGGATTAGGTGCAGGCAACACTATGACAGTAACAGCATGGGTTAAATGCATAAGTGCAAATGCTTCGGGTAACTGGGCCAATATAGTAACAGTGGATGATTCTGGCAGCAACGGAGACCAGGGGCAGTTTTGGCTGCAGCACAGCCAGCTTAACACAGCATTTGAATTTGCTGTTGAAAATAATAACGGTAACCGTAACTATATTCAAAGCGTTACTAATCCTGTTAACGGTGTTTGGTACCATGTTGCTGGAGTGTACGATGGTAGCTTTATCAATATATATGTAAACGGAGTGCTGGAAGCCAGAACAGGTCAAACCGGAAACATAAATAATTTTCAGAGCACATTTAAAATGGTATTTGGCCATTGGGCATATTCCGGTAATGCCTACCGCAGGTTTGACGGAGACATTGATGAGGTTACCTTATGGAATGTCGCCCTTACACAAACCCAAATACGTACCTATATGTGTAAGAAGCTACAAGGCACCGAAACAGGACTTATCGGTTACTGGAGGATGAACGAAACAACCGGAAACAGCCTGTATGATATAACTTCTAATGCCAGAACAGGCATTGCCAGTAACACAACCATAGTATGGTCGGGTGCACCTATCGGCGATGCAAGTACATACACTTATGGAGGCACAAGGCTTTCTATCAGTCAGCCTGTAAATGGAGATTCCATGGTGGTTAACTCTTTCAGTTTAGCACCAAGCGGTATACAAATGTATAGGATAGACACAGTGCAGAATTGCGTGGTTGCACCCAGTGGATTTGCCTACCTGGTAACAACATATTACTACGGTGTTTTTATCTGCGATCAAAACAATGAATATTACTCTACTCATTATTACTACACAGGCAATCCCTGCATCACAAACCCTGCTTATGCAAATCTGGTATACAGGGCTGATAATTCAGTTATGAGTTGGACGGGAAGCAGTGCAACCTTAAATATCACCAGTAATGTACTGGAAAAAACAGGGCAGTTGGGGCGCAACGAATACTCAGTGGGAATGACAACAGGGGTGCTACCCATAGAGCTGGTAAACTTTACCGGAGTGCAGCAAAGTAGTAGCGTTGAGCTAAAATGGACCACCGCATCGGAGGTTAATAACGATCACTTTACGATAGAGCGCACCACTGACGGTGTAATTTATAAAAATATAGCCACTGTTAAAGGAGCCGGCAACAGTGATGTTGCTTTAAATTATAATGCGACAGACAATGATCCCGTTTCCGGCATCGCTTACTACAGGTTAACCCAAACCGATTATGATGGAAAGGTGCACACTTTTGCGCCTGTGGCAGTAAGCTATGTATTAAAAGAGGCTGATGCATTTGATGTGCAAAATATTTATCCTACTGTATTTACGAACACTGTTACTGTAAATATTGCCTGTGATAATGCTGTTGATGTGAATGCGGATATCATAAGCATGAATGGGTCGGTGATGAGTGCAGAGATCATTCATTGTAAGCAAGGCAATACCCAATATGACTTTAATCCCGGTACTTTATCAAGCGGACTATACATGTTGGTTCTGTCTGATCCAATCAGTGGTCATGTTGTATCCAAAAGAATTGTAAAGCAGCTATAGTTAGCTCATTCTTTTCAGAAGCCCACTTATCCTGCTAAAGTTACCTGTGGTCGGAATCATCGGACGGAACGAAACTAGTCACGTTAAAGTTTAGTGTACATCAATACTAAACAAAATGAAGAAAACATACAACACCAACTGCACAAGATTATCTGAATTAGCAATTATTTCATTGCTCAGCGCCTTCTTTGTTTTAGCTGGTACTGTCATAGCCAGTTCGCAGGTAAATGGAAACTCGGCTCATTACGTGGGTTTAGTATCAAAAAGAATTGTAAACCTATAAAGCGCCATGATTACAATACTTAGCATACTACTTATGAGGCGCTGTATTAAGCTAGCCAAAAAGAAATGGGGGCTTGGGGAATAGGCGGTATTATCCTGAACTTATGGCTTTAATGTTCCCGAGAAAGAATAATTATAGGTTCCAATAACACTTACCCATACTGCTGTCCCTTCTATGTTATTACCGTCAACAGTTCCGTCCAATTCAATAGTTGCAGTTACATGATAAGGACTATGAGATAACATTTTAAAACTTATCTTTTTTTCGCCGGAAGATGAGTCAATCTTTGAAGAATAAACAGTGGTAGGGTATTGCTCGTATGTTTTCATTGTCTTGGATGTTACTTTGCCACCTTTAAAAGAGAGTTCATCAGTATCCCACTTCCATTTTCTTTGTCCTGTCTTTCCTTTGGTTTGCGTCAATGTAACTGAGTATGTTTTGCCATTTAAGATGGTTTCCTTTTGTGCAAGGGTTGCAGCTGTAAGCCCAATAATACTCAGAAGAACCAATAAATGTCTTTTCATATGATTGATTTAGGTTAGTCAAATTTACGTAAATCTAAATTCTTACTCCCATCACCAAAATATCATCCGTTTGTGGTTTATCCTGCTTCCAGTTGGTATGTGCATATTCTAAAAAGGAACGCTGCTCATCCATGCTCATGTGCTGAGAAGTAGTAAGCAATTCGTAAAACTGTTTCCTGTTGAACTTCTTATCATTTTCTCCACCAAACTGGTCAATATATCCATCTGTAAGCATAAAGAACCTGTCTTCGCTTTGGAAGGAAATATGATGGGTCTCAAAAGTTTTATCACCCTCAAAAAATCCAATAGGGTACTTGCTGCCCTTGTATTCTTTTATCTCCTCATTCCTGATCAACAGCAGGGGCCTGTGCGCTCCGGCAAATGAAAGAGTGTTGTTGCCAAAATCGAAAACAGTTAAGGCAATGTCCATACCATCGTTTATAATACCATCCTCGCGGCTTAGTGTTATGCCCAGTTCTTTATCTATGGCATGCAGTATTTCTCCGGCATCTTCCAGCCCACGTTTCACCACTACTTCTTTTAAGAGGTTGTTGGCAATTACAGACATGATAGCCCCGGGAACACCATGCCCTGTGCAATCTACCGCTGCTACAAAAACCTTGTTATCCTTTTTATGGTACCAGTAGAAATCACCACTTACTATATCCCGTGGTTTATAAAGAACAAAGGCATCGGTAAAATAATTCTTAAGCGCGCCAGGGTCTTTTATTACGGCATCCTGTATTCTTTTGGCATAGCGTATACTATCCGTAACTTCTGAATTTTTTAACTGCAGTTCTTTGTTTTTAGCGCGCAGTTCCAACTCGGCCTTTTTCCTGAATGTTATATCCTGTCCCACGCCAATAAGGTTATTGTCGGGGCTCAGGGATACATTCCACAATATCCATTTGGTTCGGCCAACAGAATCTGTTAAGGCTCTTTCAAAGCTTAAAGGACCTGAGCCATACTTGCGTGAACGTAAAACAGATAAAAGCTCTGTTTTGTTAGCGATCTGGTCTTCCTGCCTGGTAACATTTAACCATCTTTCTCCTAAAAGTGATTGGGGCTCATAGCCCAGCAGTGTTTTAACCGAGGGGCTTATGTATTCTATGTTACCAAAGCGGTTAATGGTAACCACAAGGGTATTGAGCTGCTCAAGTATGGTGTTCAGATGTAAAGGTGTCATGAAAAAAAGAGAATAAAAGGTTATTTACTGTTTACCGTGGGTGCTTATAGGCACCACATAATAGGGCAGCAATAACCCTTCCATGACTGGATGGGAAGGAGGACTGGGCGTATATTTAAGTAACTGTTCATTTCTCTTTACGGGGACAAATGTATGGTAAAGTATAATATGATTTGAAATATAAATAGAATATTTTACTGGATAAGCTCTTTTCTCAGCCTCTTATAGGACAATATATACCACTGGTCGAATGATAAGATCAAAAGCTATACTATACATAGATATTTGTACACGATTATACTTAGGACATGAAAAGAATACAGAACATAGAACCGCAAAAGCTAAAAGAAATAGCTGTTATTTCATTCTTTATAGTTTTCTTTTTTGTAACGGCACTTATAGAAGCCATGGTATAGACAGGCAGGTTAACTATTTTGTAAGCTCCATAATACCACCAATCGATAGAATTGAATACAGCGTACCTGTAATTAGAAAAACGACTTTTTGAGTGGTAGTTAATTTAGAATAATTCATAATAAATATAACCACAAAGAAACCCGGAATAAGAAATAGGATTTCCATGCGAATAATTTCATGCCCGTCACCCTTGCTTTTCTTAAAGAATTCCATATACAATAATAGTTATAAACTATAAGACGCAAACTAATAGCTCATCGTTTATCATTCATAGTTATACATAACTATCTTTGCATCCAGATGAGAATTGTTCGAAAAATAATCCTTGCCCTTGCCTTTGGGTTGATAGGTGCCACCATTCTTGCCCTGGTAGGTTTCATCATCTACCTTATCTTTATGTTTTACCACGTGGTGGCCAGGCATTAAGACTTACTAATGCCGAAGCGGCTTCTCAATATTCGATATTGTGCGGTTACTGCAGTATAAAGGTCTGCGCAACTATAGCAACTAGTCCTAAAACATTAAAGATGGTGAGCGATATGATCACAAAAGAAGAAACTGACGTGTGCTGCTCTGCTTGGTTTGTAGTTTGCGTTTCCATGGTGTGGTGGTTTAATTTCCTGAACACAAAGTAAATGCAGGACGTTGTGGATATGAATGACTTGCATCACCAAATAAACTGACTTATATCACTTATTGTATAAGGCAGGTCTCCAATCCCATACTAATAGCAACTAAAATGTTGAAGATAATGAGGCTGACAATTACCAAGGTAACTCCACTCTCATCTGAATTATTTGTATTTGCTGGTTTCATAGGAAAATATTTTAGCAGAGAACGCAAATAACTAAGGTGTTATTAAATTGGGATGGGCTTAATTATTTGCGTTCTGCTATATGGTTACTGTATAAAGTAATGCTCTGCTATCATTACTGCCACTGCAAGTACAGAGAAGATTATTACATAAACTAAACTGAAATAGCCAATAGAATGGCCTCTGTGGAGATAAACATTTACCGGATGCATAATATTGAGTTTTTGGTTATAGCGCAAAATAAATGCAGATGCGAGAAGCTGTGAATGAGGATTATCAGTACCTCAAATGATTGTTATCAGTCACGTACATCTTACCTATATTTGCATCCGTGCTAAAGAACCATAGAATAAAGACATGCTTTGCCCTCATATCACTTGTGATACTCTGGTGCGGGGTTACTGCACAAAAGACAGATACCCTGCCTAAGACCAGTAGCTATCTTTCTATTGGCATTGGCGCTGCGGTTCCTGTGGGGGCATTTGCTGCAACAAGCGGTACTGGCCTGGGTGCATATGCCAATGCCGGTAACAGCCGGTATATTTCCGGGGGACTTATTGTAAATAAAATAAGGCTTGGCTTTGTTATTACCGAAGGAGCCTTTAGCAGCTTTTATAAAACAAACACTTACCTGGGCAATCTCAAGGCGCCCGATACGGTTAAGAATGCATCGTTTGTTAAGCAGGGCGGAGGCGATATGTATACAGGCGGCTTTGGTATGCTGGGCATTATGACGGACCTGAGGGCAGGTAAATTAACGTTCGACCTAAAGCTTATGGGGGGCAGGTTCACCGTGCTTTTCCCCGAACTGGCATATTATGAGTCGGGCACCGGCACGGTGAACCAAAACATTTATGTACAATACGATTATGTCTCTACAGAAACCTATTCCCTTGCCTTTTCACTGGGTTTAGATGCCCGGTATTCTTTTTCGAAGCACTTTGCCGTAGTAGCGGAGGCCAATTACCTGTATACCCAGTTTTTTTATAGTACGATAGAAGGGATAAGCAATACCCTGGTAGGTAACGAAGCTACTGTATCAATTGTTAATATTACTGCCGGAGTGGCATATCAATTTTAATTATAATTATCAATTATTAACATGAGACCCGCGCTTTTTTATCCTCTTGTGATATTGCTCTACTTGGCGTCATTGGGCTTTGCATACGAGTATGTATCCTATACCAGGATAATAGAGGACGAAACCCGCATAGAGGTAAGCGTTTCAAGCACAAATGATACAACATCACCCGGCAAGGCAACTGAGGTAGCCGTTTTAGAACAGGAAAAACAAAACCTGCAATACGAGAGCTATGGGTACCTGGCCGGAGCCTGTTTTTTTATTCTTTGTCCTACGCTTTTACTGGTATTCAGGCAAAGGCTGATAAGTTAATTTTAGTAAGCGATCAATAAGCAGTGGTTCGTTCCGATAATGGTGATGGGTGCTGAGCGGAATCTAAAACACTTAGATGTTTATCTTGCTATATTGCCAATTATCGTAAATTTTTGTAACTTGCGTCTTAATATTCATAGCTGTGTCTAAAAAAGCCAGAATAGTAACGGGCATAATTGCTTTTCTTTATTTTTCGCTGCCATACTTTATCGAGGTCACCGACTGGAAACCTGCGAATTTTACCGGTTATGCTTTTACATTTGTTCCTGTTTGGGTTTATAATGCATTTTACCAGCTTACCCCGCTTAAGCATTTCGTACCTTTTATAGGCCTGGTATTCTCTGCTTTAATTTTATGGTGGTGTCTTTACAAGATCACCATGGAGTGCTACGAAATATACCTCGACATATACCTCGACCGTAACCGCTTTCAACGCGACAGGGAAGACAGGTAGTTCCCGCTTGTTTTCTTTCTTCAAAAAATAATTTAGCAATTTATTCCAATATTAAATAAATTGTTTATATTTGCATCGTCATTCAATCGATGACATTTCTAAAAATCCCCCGTAGCTGCTATAAACATGGCAAATACGACTATTATGGGATTAGAACCAAAAAGAAGAACCAAGGAATTAAAGGTTAACGAAGCTGTTACCAAAACAGATTCTAAAACTATTCATCACACTTTTTTTGTTTACCCTCCTCGCCCAAAACCTAATCCTGCATTTGCTTTATTCTTTAATAAGCTAAATAGTGTAAAGGAGGAATTAAATACTCACCCCTTAGTCCCCTCTCTATCAAATAGGGAGGAATGTTGCGTGAAAGATGATTTGCCCCAAACTCCTAAAGAGGCTTTAGCCAGCGTGAGGGATGCAAGCGATGACAACAAGATCTAACAACTTACCACTTATTCCTTACTACTTATAACTAAATAACATGGCACTAACAGAAATAAAAACAGTAACTCCGCCCGGTACCGAGCTAAACCTGAGCACGGTAAAAAGCTACCTGCGCATTGACTTTACCGACGATGATTCCCTCATCACAACCCTTATACAGTCGGCTAGAGAACGGGCGGAGCAATACTGTAACAGGGCGTTCATTACACAAACCCTGGAAGTTTACTATGATAAAATAGAAAAGAACTTTACCCTGCCACGCGCACCCATACAGAGCGTGGGCACTGTTAAACTTATCTATCTTAATGAGGTCAGCACCCTTACCCAAAATGCAGACTACTATGTAATGGGCAACCAGGATCAGTGGATAACCATAACGGCAACAACCTATAATCTGCCTCCGGGCTTTTCTCCGGGTGATGATTTAAGTCGCTACCATTTAGACGTAACCTATACCGCCGGCTATGGCAACGATTACACCTTTGTGCCCATGGGCATACAAGAAGCCGTTATGAAGATGGTAGGTGCAGCTTATGAGGTGCGTGAGGATGTAGCCATAATTACTAAAGGAGGAACCACAGGGCTACTCGAGATACCCAACGATGCAAAGCGGTTATTGGATGCGTATAAAGTGATTCCGCTTTAATGAGTTGACAATTGAGAGTTGAAAATGGAAAATATTAAATACAAAAATATCTTGAATACTATGAAAGAACTGTCAACTTTCAATTCTCAACTTTCAATTTCTTTGGTATGATCGGTTCAATGAGATATAAACTTACCATACAGCAGCTCGCGCAAACGAGCGATGGCGCCGGAGGTTCCACGGCCACATGGACCACGCTTAAAACCATTTTCGCCGAGGTGCAAGTCACCAACTCCGGTCGCCTTTTTGTACAAGGACAAGAATATGTGGGAACATATTATACCCTTACCTGTCGCTATAACTCATTCCAGTATAATGCTCCTGTTGAGAACTACAGGTTGCTTCTCGATCCTGACGGGATGAACAAGCCACTGAAAATACTCACCATCAACAACCCTGATATTTTAAAAATGTACCTAACCCTCACTGCAATAGATAACGGATGAGTAATAAATTTAATACAAATAATTTGGGCGTTACCCCAAGCTTCGCAAGGGGTCGGGTCACCGACGTTATCAGTCGGGATGCTGACAAAGCGTCAGCGCTTTCCACTACAATCCCTAACCCAAAATCCAGCATGACTCACCAACCACCTATAAATTCTGACTACTGACAACTGTTTACTGACTACTACTTTATATGATTGAACTAAAAGGAACGGAAGAATTTAAAGATGCACTAGCAGTCTATGCCGACAAGGTGAGCAGTGATGTAAAGGATGCTATCGCAGAATCTGCCAATGCAATTGCAGAAGCTGCTAAGAAAAATACTTCGGGTGAACTGAGTGATTCTATAAGTGCAGAAGTAGCTGATGACGGGCTTTCGGCAGTTATTACAGCTGATTCTCCACATGCTGTATTTGTAGAGTACGGAGTTAAAATACCCGCCATAAAAGCAGAGAAAGCAAAGGCATTGCATTTTAAAATAGATGGTAAGGATGTGTTTGCAAAGTCAGCTAAAGCACATAGTATTCCACCCAAACCATTTTTGAATCCTGCATTTGAAGATAACAGACAAGATATTCTAGATAACATTTCTAATATACTAAATGCATAATACAATGGAACGCAGATAACACACGTGATTATGATAATCGCAGATCTGGAAGATCATAAACAATCAGCGTCATCAGCGTTCTATAATATCTCAAACTAATGAAAGACCCTGCAACAGCTATACGATCGGCTTACTATACCGCGCTTAACAACGTGGTTACACTTAACTCTTCACCCGTGCCGTTTTACGACCAGGTGCCATCGGACTCGGCATATCCTTATATATATGTGTCTGACTTTACCTGCACCGAAGAAACCACCAAAGATGTATTCGGATGGAACGCTACCATAACCCTTGTAGCAGCCATGAAGTATGATGCCAACTATGGCGGCCAAAGCGACATAGATAATGTTGCAGGACAGATAGAGAACATAGTAAGGGGCTCAACCACTACCAACCAACCACTTTCTTTTTCACCCAACTTTCAGAATGTGATAACACAACTAGATCAGTCAAACTTTTTTAAAGCCATGGCAGCCGATGGCATTGTGTTTTACAGAACGCTAAAGTTTAGACACAGAATCCAGGAAATCAATTAAACAGTATTGGGTAGTGAGTATTTAGTACATAGTGAAATACCGGGTTCTTACTCAATACCCAATACTAACTACTCAATACAAATCATAAATAACACTAAAAATTAAATTAAAATGGCAAGAATTAACGGAACAAATTTAGTAGTGTTGGTAGACGATACCGACGGCAACGGAGCGGTAGCCTGCTCTTTCTCCCAGGATTGCAAACTCAGCATTGACATGGGCACATCAAATGCAACCACCAAAGACAGCGGGGGCTGGGATGAAATAATACCCACCAACGGCAAGTGGAACATGGATACCAACGGACTGGTCGACTTTCACCCATCGAGTACGGTACATAACGTGTCCGACCTGTTTTGGGCCATGACCAACAAGATAGCTGTAACGGTAAAGTTTCAGCTTACCAGCCAGGTTACAGGCGATAAGAGCTGGACGGGTACGGCCTACATTACCAAACTTGAACAGAACGCTAAAGACAAGGATGTGGTTAGTTATTCCGCCACCTTTGAGGGCACTGCGGCTTTATCAATCGTTACTCATTAGAATTCAATTAATAAATGTTTGGGCGTGCCCCCAAGCTAAAGCAAGGGGTCGGGCTGACCCGCTGCAACTCCTCGCTACGCTGTGGGCTTTCCGCTCGCATCCCTCACGCGCGTTAGGGATGCGAGTGGAAAGTCCACAGCCCTTGGGCGAGGACTTGAAACGTAAAGCCCGACCCCGAAGGGGAACGCCCAAGAAAAGTAAAAACTAAAAATGAACAACTAAAAGCTCAGGCTCAGTACCCAATACTAACTACACAATACTAAAAGTAACATGATAACAAACATAGAGATAGGAGGAAAGCTGAGGCCGTTTAAGTTCGGCTTTAATGCCATAGACATTTTTTGCCGTGAACGCAAGATAAGCATTGCAGAGTTCGGCGAGCGCATTGCGCAAATAAGCAAGGGTAGCGCCACCATCGGTGAGCTACGAGATATCATTTATGCCGGACTGGCAGGTGGTGCTCTCAGCAGCAACGAAGCTATAGGTTTTACCTGCTTCCAGGTAGGCGACTGGCTTGATGAGCTGCCCGAGGGTGAGCTTGCTAAAATTATGAATGCCATCTCTCATTCCGTTTCGGCAAGTGATAAAAAAAAATTGCAAAAGGGCATAGCGAAAAAGAAGTAGACTGGGACGACCTGCTGGCACAAAGCTCTCGTGCAGGTTTATCTTACTCTGACTTTTGGAAGATGAGCCCGCGTGAGTGGACAGCATGGATGGATGGCTTTGCCCTTAAAGAAGAAGATGAGTGGAAAAGACTAAGGGTTATGTATGCACTCATATATAACACCAACGTAGACCGACACAACCAAATGAAGGCCGAAGAGCTTATCCCTTTACCAAGTGATGCTAAAGAAAGGGTGAAGGTGCTTACTGATAATGAAAGGGAGGAGTTGGCGAAGAGGTATGGGTTTAGCATATGATACCGTATTTTTTTAATAGATTTGTTTAATCAGTCGGGTGAAAAAATGAGAAATTCTACAAGTTTAATTTTTTTTGCGTTTACTTGTTTTCTCTCCCTTTCATACCAAGTGTTTGGGCAGAACAAAAAACTAAGCTACGCTGTATTTAAAGAGAATTATACCCGGATGAATCATTCACAAATTGATTTGGACAGTCTTTACTTCGCGGAGCCAAATCCGCTACATACTTCTTATAAAACTTACATTCGTTTTGAAACCGATGAGGGACAAATAGTTGATTTGTATAGTAATGACGGCAAGGCATTTAAGGCTACTTTAACAAATTATATCAGAAATTATATTGCAACAAAGAATAAAAAGGATGATCCAAATTTTTTCCAATATGTATATAAGAAGATTAATTTTGATTCAGCGATTAGTACAAAAGTAGCCATACAGTTGTTAAGATCAGGATTGGATACTGTACCAACTGACTCCTTGATTAAATCCTGGGAAAATGGTTGGCTGGATTGTTTTAGTGGTGTTGCATTTTTTATCAAATTGAATGGTAGGCTAATAAGAAAAACATATAGTTGCCTTGGTGAACGAGATTCTACTGTACGATACGCTACTATTATTAAATCGGATGTGGCTAATATCGTTAAGCAGTTCAATTTAGATACCAATTACTGTAGATTTGAATATCAGTTGCCTAAGGAAGGGAAATGTTATTCAAGGAACGGTTTTATGGTGACTTATTACTCGACAGCCAAAGAATCAAAAGCATGGATGAAAAATAAACCTTATCGTGACTATTTCAATTCCATTAAAGATTCTTTAAGGTCTTATTTAAGTGATACACTTACCAAGCTATTTGCCAGGTATAGCGATATTCATTGCTACGGTCAATTCTTCCTTACGTTCTCGCCTAAAAATGAATTGCTAAAGGTGATTACTAATGCAACGATGAGGGATGCAGATGACAGAAAGAAATATGGCGATTGCAAGAAAAAAATATTTGAGGCATTTAAATACATTCATGTAAATTTTGTGAAATGCCTAAAACCGTATACTATAACTTTAGAATTTGATAATGAAAATAAGCCGAGAATAATAGAATAGCTTGTACCTGCCGGGCGAAACCATAACCTGACAGTTAGTAGCGGCTACTTGTGCTTATTAAAAAGACCTCACCCTTTATCCCTCTCCTGGTGGCAGGAGAGGGAATGGATTTACTTACAAATTTTACATATTTTTTCTTCCTACCCTCTCCTTGTGCAAGGAGAGGGATAAAGGGTGAGGTTGATTAAGTAGTATTTCAATCTTTTATTGCCTCAATACCCAATTGTTTGGCTCGCTCCCCAGTTAGGCGAAGGCTGTGCCTTCGGTATTTTATTTTTGTAGCTTGAAGCTATATTTATCTTATGTTTTTTTACAAGCGTTGCTGCAAGCTACGCTTAACTTTGTGGGTGAGGTTGATTAAGCATTATTTCAATCTTCTATTGCCTCAATACCCATTTGCTTAGCTCGCTCAATGCCATCCTTCATAGCTTTTACTTGTTCAGGTGAGTGTCCTTGCCAGATAGTAATTTCGCCAACCACCTTAAACGGATGTGCCGAGCGGTAAGACTTGGTTGGGTTACCCGGGAATTTTTTGTCAGTTAAATTGGGGTCATCCTCAATGGCGCCTGTTGGTTCTACTAAATATATTCTTTCGCGTGCGTTGCCCAAAGCAAGTTCAGCGCCCCAAATAGCAGCATCAAGGGTAGCAGTGAGGTATATAAATTTTGCCTTTTTATTTTGCCCAAAGTTTGAGATGATACCAATTTGAATAAAGTCACCAATCTTTAGGTCAGCTTTTGTGCCGTGGAAGTATGTCTGATGAAATGGGCTATGAGCAGCCGCATTTGCTTTGTTCTCGTTTTTATCTTCTTTCATTTGTATTTATCTTTTTGTTGGCCTGTAGTAAAGAGCTATAGCACCGCCTGCAAATGTTTTTGTTTTTAGCAGTGTAAGATCAACCCTGTCCCTTATGTTTTTAAACAAAGGTAGGCCACTTCCTAAAATAACGGGGTGAACTACTAGCTCGTATTCATCAATTAAGCCAAGCTGCGTAAAGGCTGAAATTAAGCTTGGGCTGCCAACCAAAATGGGTTTACCGGCTTGCTGCTTCAGTTCTAAAATTTCTTCTTTAACAATTTCCTTTTTCAATATTGTATTCTTCCAATCAACCTTTTTCAGGGTGTGAGAATAAACAACCTTTGAAATAGTATCTATCAGCACAGCAAATTCATCTGCGGGCTTATTGCCGGTGGGTTTTTTCACAATAGGGGGCCAATAGCTTTCCATAAGTTGGTATGTTGTCCTTCCGTAAATAAGGGTGTCAGCATTACTTAATATGTCATTAAAGTGTTGATGTACTTCATCATCGGGAACCATGGCATCGTGGTTGCAAAACCCATCAAGTGTCATATTAATAGCAGCAATTAGTTTTCTCATGTGTATACTTTAAATATGCGTATTCAAAGGTAAATTTATTTTAATTTTCCTTTCATGTAACCAGGAGAGGGGCAATGAATGATGTTGATTTATAATGGCTTTTGCTAAACTCTTTCGCATTTTCCTTTTCTTAAAAGCTCAAAATGATTTTCTTTTACATTTGTTGGCAAATCTCTAAATCGCTGTCTACCATGAAAAGACTTACCTTATTTGTATTGCTATTTACCTGTGGCAGATTAATGGCCCAGGATACCATTGTTACAGAAGATAAAACTATCTTCTGTAAAATATACTCAATCGATCAGGGGCATGTAAGGTATTATGAAAATGGAACTGGCAAATGGGTTGCACTTAAAAGTATTGTTGATATTTCGGCTGTATGGCGCCATAGAGTTGATAGTGCGGCAGGTAAAAATAATGCCTTAGTGCCCAAGTGGATATATAAGGACGACGGATCTGAGTATATCGAACTGGTTTGTATATCTCATGTTAATATACTTAGCTCACTACTGGTAGGCGGGGCCGGAGATGTTAATATGGCTCAAAAGTTTGAGATATTATTAAATCCTTATGCGGATTCAACAACTAATAAAGGAGTGTTGCCTTATAAATATCCATTGGATGCTCTTAACTATCTCTACAAGAAAGGATGGGAGCTAAAAGATATTTATTCGGTTTTTATTGGTGCTAATAAGGAAATCGAAATAAGGCACTATCTGCTTAAGCGAATATAAATTGCTAAACTCTTAAATAATTCCCTTTTCTTAAAAGCACAATTTTTTTTCTTATACATTTGGCAGCAAATCCCTAAAGGTATGAAGTTTGTTTTTTCCAAGCATTCCCTTGAGCAAATGCAGCTAAGAAATATAAGAAAGAGTATTGTTGAAGAAATACTGGGCAATCCTGATCATGTAATTAAAGAAGATGGGAAAAAGGTCTACCATTCGGTTAAAGTATCAGGTGGGAAAAGATATTTATTTCGTATCTTTGTAAGTATTAACAAGACCCCGAATATTGTAATAACAGTATACCGAACTTCAAAAATAGAAAAGTACTATGAAGGTAAGATATGATAAAGAGGTAGATGTTCTTTATTTTTCTTTCGCTGATAAGAAAATAAAAGAGAGTCACGAAGATAAGCCTGGTATTATCATTGATTATGATAAAGATGGCTCTATTGTTGGGATAGAGGTGCTGGATGCTTCTAAAAAAATGAAGAATCCATCAAAAGTAGAATATGAATTAGCATAAGATATAAGAATAGTGTATTGTATGGTCTTTGGTAGAAATATCAAGGGCTTTTTTTTGTTAGACCCCTTAAGCCATTCACTTTTTATTTATTCCGAAAACATAGCAGGAGTAAGAGTAAGATTCATTACACGGCTGCCATTCCCGTCGTAACAGCATATAATTAAGGTAACGTTATTCTTTTTGTAGTAGTCAAACTGCGGTATATCTACCAGGAATTTTTCAATGGAAGTAGTTAACAAGGGCTTAAGCATGGCTGTGTCTGATGGGTTCATGGCTTTGTTAAAGAACGTGGCGTATGCTAAAAGCTTATTCCCTGGCTCATCTGCTACACTGTCGAGCCGGGTTTCTTTATTAACTGTAAAAGGACAATGTTTATTTACGTTACTTACCAGGGCATCCAGGTTAAAGTTCTGATCGGGTAGGGTTGCAGGTGTTGACACGCTATACACTGTGGAGCGCGATGAAGTGGAATTAAACACATAAAAGTGTAATAGAAAAACAACAATAAGGGCTGCAATAACCGCTACTATAGTTTGTCTTTGTCCCGAAGTGTTCATATCGTATGATCTTTTGGATTAGCTCGGCATATAGCGGGAAGGATCCTCCACACGGGTTTCCTTTTTTTCTACTACCGGTTCGGGTACATAGGTACCGTAGTTATTAAAGGCCTCAACTCTTTTGGGCAGGTTAGGATGTGAAGCAAATTTTTCCGCGATCCATCTTGAAGCACTTTGTTCCGTTCGGTGCTGGGCGATAAAGGTATTTACATCCACTTTTTTGAATAGTCCTTTACCGGCTGCCAATAAAAGCATTCCCGGTCTTGCGCCTTCGGGGCACATAGCATGCCCTATGCTGTCGCATGTATATTCGCATCCCCTGGAGTAAGCCGCACCTAAAAAGGGAATAAAGACACTTGGAAATAGCAAAAGATGTTTTAACAAATGCTTACGCTTAATATGGCCCATTTCGTGGCCTATAATAAACTCCACCACTTTCATGTTCTGTTCATACGCGGCTGCAAGCACATCTGAATATATCACCACGTAGTTCTTGCCCATAAGTGAAGTGGCAAATGCATTTAATACACCACCCGACTGTAATATGTATACACTGGGTACCGATGATAGTTTTAAAGCGGCAGCCTGTTTAACTGCAATGTTGTAAATATCAGGGAACTGGTTTTGCGATACTTTAACTGCATTGCCCTTAACGTATCCTACAAATAAAACGAACCTGAGAATGACAAATACTATAATAAGCCCTGCATAAACAAACGCAATAGTCGAAAGGGCGCTTACCTTGGGATCATCATTTTCTATAAAGCGATAAATAAAAACACCCAGCAGATAATAAAGTATAATGCTGAAAAATATACTGAGAGCAAAATAGAAATTCTCCTTAGGGTGTATGTAATAAGTAATTTGTGTTTCAGTAGTGTTTGTCATAGCGGTTAATTTAGTAAGTCAAATATAATAATTAGCCCACCCGGTAAACATATTGCTAAACTTTTTAGCAATTCAATTTACAAAAAGGGTTTGCCTACTGTGCAAGGAATGTCTGAATTTTGCTGGCGAGGTAGCGGGCTTCTGTTACATCAATACTTTGCCCAAAGCTTGTTACTTCTTGCCCATAGTTGAAAAAAATAAGGCCATTGTATTTTTTCGGTAAGTCAATGCGCCAAGCTGGATTGCTTCTTCTGAGCGCTCTTAAAGGATAATGAGGATTGAAAGATGGATATGTTTCTTCTACTCTTAAATTCTGTACAGATTTTAAATCATACACTTTTTTGAATGGAAGAATAGTGCCCTTCCATTCTATGGACAAATAGTTCTTGTCAATGCAGATCACCTCGCCTCCTATAGTTACCCATAGTATGCAACGGATCAACAGGGTCATTATATAACAACAAAGGGCGGCTTCAATCAGGCACGCAGCAATAAATAAAGTATCTGCTCCCGAGGTTGCATCCATATAAAACAATGAAAAGCCTATGAGGGGAAGAGCAATGAGTATCATTAAAGTGAATCCTATCAGGCTTATTATTCTTTTCCTGGAAGGAATAGCTATTTGTAGTTCATTAAAGCTTTCTTTGATCTGGGCCCTGCCCTGGTATTGTGGTTCTGATTGCATAAGAGGGATTATGTGATTCGGTTTAAGCGTTTCTATTGATGTAAATATGTCAGCTTTGTTTTTCCTGATTAAAGTATTCTGGTTACCTGCCCAAATATTTAGATAATCTGCTTACAAGGTATTTTGCTTCTGCTTCATCCAGGCCCATTCCTAAACTTACTGATTTCAGTCCGTAATCGAAAAAGATAATACCTCTTGACTTGCCGGGTAGGTCATATATGTATTGCGTGCCAAAACCGAAGTTGTATCTCTCAACCGGAGAGGTATTTGATAAATGGTTTTCTTTTATTCTCAGGTTCCTAATTTCCTTTGCGTCGAATTCTTTTTTGTATGGCATGATTGAACCTTTCCATTCAATAGCTAACACAGAACTATTAGCTCTGATTATTTCCTTTCCAAAAATTATCCATAAGCAAGTCGGAATCCATACAGAAACAACCATAATGCATAAAAAGGCCAAAATCACGTACATTAGGTAGAATATGTTATCGTATCCTTTTTTGTCGAGTGGCCCTAAAGTGATAAATATAAACCCGGCCACACTAAAAACTAAGAATACAAGAAAAGTGTTAAGAAACAGTCGCCCTATTCTTTTTTTAGAAGGGATAATAATTTGTAGTTCATTATTGTCTTCATTAATTGAGGCTCTTCCCTGGTATAGTGGTTCCATTAGTGAGGATATATGGGAACAAATATATAACTCAGGTTTGTATAATTCATAGATTGATAAAATATTTAGCAACAATAAATTTAAAATTACATATATAAATAAATTGTTTATATTTGCAGCATCATTCTAAAACTACCACAAATGGATATAACCGGTTTAAGCGTTTCTATAGATGTAGATATGTCTGGCTTTGTTGAAGCCATGGAAGAGATCGTTGCCCTGTTAATGACAGTAGCGCAAGAATTAGAGGCCCTGGAAAAAAACGCGGCAAGTTCATTTGATAGTGCTTCTAAATCTGCCAAGGATCTTTCTGACGACATCCTCGACTTGGTAGAAGATGTGGCTTTACTTGCTGCTGATGTAGCCTTAATATTTGCTGGTGATGAGATACAGGGAGGCATTTCCTTATTCCATGATATAATGCAATCGGTTAAAGATTTTAAGAAATACCAGGACGATGCAAAAGATTCTACCCAGGAAAATACTAATAGTATTAAAGCCCAGGATCAAGCTGCAGGTAACGCTGCCCAAACTATTCAAAAACTGAGCAATGTAATAAAGGATACCTCTACCGGACATATCCCGATAATGACAAGTACGGGTGACGGACATTATGTAAATAATGATTCAAGTCCAGGTACTTCTGGTTCACAAAGTACATCCTCAAGTTCTTTGAGTAATGATATTGGTGATCAGCCAACTCTTGATGAAGTATTTGCCGATGCTTATAAAAAGAATCTGGCATTTGTAAAAAGTCTTGTGTCAAGCAAGGATGCAATAATTAAAGTCAGCGCCAGTGCCACTGCGGTTAATATTCACACTCCGGATGACTCATCGGGCACCGCTAATCCTGCAAGTAGTTCTCAACAAACAGTTGCAGGAACCCAGCAGGTTACCAGTGCCGTAAATGCTCAAGCTGCTTCGTATAAAAACCTGGGGAATAATATAGAGGGTAGTAATAAGGCCCAAAAGGCTTCACTCGATTTTGCGCCCATGGTTGAAGGTGCAATAGATACTCTTACAACGTCACTTGCTAATATTGGAAAGAAAGGAGCTAATCCTGTTGCAGGACTTATCAATACCGTCAGTAATGGAATGAAGTCGATGGGCCAGCAAATGATTCAAATAGGTATTGGTAATTCTTTGCTGCTTTCACTGGGTACTGTGGCGCCACCATTATTAATAGCCGGTGGAGTTGCATTAGAATTGGCCGCAAACGTTGCTATGAGTTCTATTAAAATGGCCGACGGCGGTCTCGTTCATGGATCCACGTTCGCCAATATAGGCGAATATGCAGGCGCTTCGCATAACCCGGAAGTGGTGGCTCCGTTGGATAAACTAAGGGGCATGATGGGCGGTGGTGGAGGTACAATTACACACCGCATACAAGGCTCTGACCTGTTGCTGGTGCTTAACAAAGAAATGAGCAACCAGGGCTACTCCTCCGGTGGTAACGGATTGCAACAATATCAAATATAAATAGTATTGAGTAGTGAGTGTTGGGTATTGAGGCAAATTCATATTGTCCCTATGTACTAAATACTCACTACTCAATACCCTTACAATTATTAATTAAAAAGAATGAGCTACGGACTTAAGTATACGGTCACTTTTCGGGATGAGGTTTTGAGCAACAACCTGTATAAAATAAACATCTACGCAAGCGGCTATGGCGGATCAGCCCAAAGCATGATATGCTCGGGTAATCCTATTTCACTGGCATATAAAAAACAAGATCTGATAAGCCCTATTTTGGGTAGCGAGCTTACCATTGGCATTATGTCTACCACTAACGGAGAATATCTTGAGTTCTCCAACGCTGCTCCCCTGGCATATTATGCAGATGTGTTGCAATCAACTAACAATGGCTCATCTTATTCTACATACTGGAGTGGTGTAAACACCACCGATGCATATTCTGAGCCATACGATAATGCTCCTTATGCTATTAACTTAAAGTTTAACTGTGGCCTGGGTGAATTACAATTCAGGAGGTATGATAATAGCGGCACATTGCTGAACGGCAATGAACAGGTAATACTCACCATTGCCAACTGTCTTTCTTTTCTTCCTTACCAAAAGAATGTGCGTGAGATAATAAACATCCGCGAGGACACCATGCAGGATACATCGGGTTTGTTTGAGCAGCTTTATATAAATGATCTCACCTTCCAGGAGAATGCCGATGATGGGGCAATGCACGGCAAGCCCTGCCAGGCTATCCTTAATGATGTTCTTACCTCGCTCAACTGCCGCATGTACCAGGCCAATAATATGTGGTATATAGAAAGGATATGGGAACGCACGCATACTTCTCTTACTTATTTCGATTACACACCAACGGGAGTAATGCAGAATCCGCCTTATACCTATTCTCACATTGGCACAGGTTCGTTCGATCCAAGGATAACTATCAACAATGCATCTCAGCCTAAGCTCATAAATGGAGGCGACTGGCAAAGCACCAAAAAGCAGCCTATACTCTTCTATAACTTCCCTGTTAACCCGGAAACCCAGGAGCTTATTACTAATCCCTACTTCGAGGATACTCCTACATCTACCAACGCGAACGGAACACCCATGAACTGGGACCTGGGGGCAAACCTGAGTGCAGCTAACCTCACCGAAGGAATCGTTGATCCCTATTCAAGTGATACTAAATACAGGTGGGGTGCAATATTTGATAATCAGTCTATTATGAACTTCAATAATGCGGTTAAGACAGTTGACATAGCGCACGGATATTCACCCATTGGAGGAAATTACGGACAGTACAATGGCCTCAATGGATATGGTATACATGCGGTCCGAAAACCGGGTGATACCTATTCAAATCCTAATTTCTATATGGATCCGGCCAACGGGAACCTCCAATTTGATATTCGGTTTTTCTTTTCCTTTAAAATAAAGGCAAATTCTTTTCCTTCCATGACTCAGTCAATATACCAGGGCGGAGATGCATACAACATTATAAATGGGAGCGGAACTATATGGCAGATACCGTTTATTTTTCAAATATGGCAGGGTTCTGGTCTCGACTGGACACTAACAGGGCCGTACGTAGACCAGTATAACGGCAATGGAGCAGCTTGGCAGGGAAACACAGGCTTGGCCGGAGTGTTCGGGCCGGATACTATTGCCTCCTATAATCTAAACTTTCCCAGTCCTGCTTTTACCGGGCAGCCTGTTCCGTTAACAGTTCAACAACTGGGGAATATGTTGCAACAATCGTTTATCAGCGGTCAGCCTTTCTATCTTAACTTCAATCCTAAGTATACGTTCACCATGCCGCTTAATAATCCTACGTTTCTTAATGGGCCCGGCATGTACCAGTTTAATGTAAATATTTTACCGCCTGTCATTACAAATTTATCTGCAGCAGGAGTATATGCAACCAACCTGCAACATACAAGTTTAACTTTAAATCAGTTTGGTGTAAACACCTGTTCGGTGCAATACCAGGATAACTTCTCCAACGCGGTTCCCTTCACCAAATTTTATTCTTCAGGAGATTATGATCTCAGGTGGACCGAGGCAAAAGTAACGCCCACTTATGGTGATACCATTATGCCCGGGTACCCTTATGCTTTTATGATAGCCAATTCATCGCCAACCGGAACATGGCACGTGGAGGGAGAATCATTCCAATTTACTTTTAATAAATCTACTTCGGGAGATCCCGGAAGTCTTAATATGTCATTAAACAACACAAATCCTACACTGGCATCAAATATTATTATACATCCTTTTGGCTCTGCGCAACATACATGGATCACATCAATGACTGTAGGGCAGCTTATCGTTGTATCTGACATATCAGACGGCCTTCAATACCAGTTTGAGATAATTGGTGCACCCATATTACTTACAGGATATTATACCATTGGTGTTGCTTATGCAGGCGGCTCAGCTACACCTGTCAATTCCGCCATCGTTTATTCAAGTCCTTCGGGAAGTTTTCTTCAGGGCGAAACTATAACAGGGCAAACAAGTGGAGCTACTGCCACGGTAAATATTAATAACGGCGTTAATGTTGTAACTGTTTATAACATTTCAGGAACGTTCAGTGCGGGAGAAACCATTAAAGGAAGTACGAGTCACGCAACGGCTACTTTCAGTTCTATTGGCGGCGACACACTGGAGGTTGTTTACCAGGGAGGGCAGAATCTTGCTGATATGTTATTTCAGAATTATTGCGGATTGATAGCCAATTACAGGCGTTCCATTCGCGGAAACATTTTGATGAACGGAGGAATAGGTATGTGGCAATCTGTGGTAGATGAAGACGGAACCCTGTATGCGCAAACCAGCAACAAGTTCGATTTTAAAAAGGGAATGATGGCTATAGACCTGGAAGAAGTTAGCGCAGCCCCTCCAACCATAACCAAGATAAATCAGTCGCAAACTAAACTGCAACAACAAACCATTGCCATGAAATATGTGCCTCCGCCTCCTGTTACGGGTGGTACAACTACGAAAGTGGCAATTTCAAAAACAGCGGTTTTAAACGCCGCTAAACAAATTATATATCCTACAGAATGAGCTTAATGTTGGCATATACTTTCAATGAACAAAGCCTGACACCTTATGATTATTCAGGGAATAAGATAACGGCTGCATCCAACAATGTGTCTTTTGTAGTAGGACAGAACTACGGTTATGCGGCGCATTTACCGGGCACACCCGGAACAAACAGTTGTGTGTACGTTACTTTACCAATCGTAAGCACAAATACGTTTACAGTATTCTCCAGTTTCAACCTGCTTTCGCTGCCGGGTTCTTTGGGCGTTATTATAAATACTGCTGATTTTTCAATAAGCGTAACCTCGTCCGGGGCCATACGCTTTTACCTGAACAGCGTTATTGTTACCTCAGCCACAACCATAACTACAGGGTGGAACACTGTTGCCTGTATATACGATGGCACCACAGGTTATATATATGTAAATGGTGTGTTGGATGCAAACATGCTGACAGGGGCCGGAGCAGGGATGATAAATGGCGGCATGGCAATAGGCGCACAAAGTTTATCAGATACATCCTTGCTGCTGAATGCAAATGTGGATTGTCTGGAAATAAGGAACACCGCTCTGCAATCCGGAGAGATAGCTGCACTGCATAATTCTCCAGGGGGTACACTTGTATCTGGCACACCACACAATTTTGCTATGGGCGATCTTATAGCCGATCCTACCATAACCAATACTGGAGTGGTTACCTGGGTGGCAGATGTGGATGATTTTTATTTTTATCCTACATCAGCTATAGGCACACAATATCTTAAGATAGGTAACATACTGAACCCTCTCCGCCAAAACTATATGGAGATGAACCCCGACTTTGACGGGAATGGTAACGGGCAGACATCCATTAAATATTCTGTTGCGGGGTTTTCCGATTATGAGTCGACTTCTCTGTCCACCACATTCGATCACAGAGGGCTTATCTCTAAAGGACGTACCACACCATATACATGGTTCAGCGAAACACAGGCAAGAAATAGCCAGGGTAGCGCATTAACAACTGTATCTCAAAATCCTTTATTTGCTGGAGACCTGCAGAGCGATGGAGCCTATTTTTATTTCTCTTACCTTCTAACTCAGGCCAATAATAATAATACAAAATCAGCCCGTATTGTTATCGATGGTAATATCATTGCTGGTGCCGGATTCAGAAGAAATGAAACTGACTATTACTGGATAGAAGGCACGTTAAAGATGCTTAATTTAAGAACGGGCTCAGCTTCTTGCAAATACAAAATTTACAATACAAGCAGTAGTTCAGTGTTCATAGGATACGAAACTTTCACTATCAATTTCGAGAAACAGAACTGGCTCCTGCTTCAGCTACAAGGTGCCGCAACAAACGACATTACTTACCTGGAAGGCGAAGGGCATATTCATTCAATACCGCAATTTTAATACTCTACCTTATTCTCAATATTAATCTCAATATCTACCATGAAAAAGACAATCTCGATCTCATTCTTAATCTTATCCTCATTCTCAATCTTAACCTCAATCTCAACCCATGCTCAAAGCACTTATTGCCTTCCGCCTTCTTATAATTCATGCACGGATAGTACTACACAGGCAGATACAGACCTGGTGCACAATGTATATCTCGGTGCATCTATGCTGGGTGTTCAAAACTGGGGCTTTGATCTGATAGCCTCCATGCCTCACTGGATACAGTATTACACAAAACTGTATACCAACCCGGGGACAGTTACAAGTGTGGCCTCAGGCTATGGCCTTGCAGGTGGCCCTGTTACAAGTTCCGGAACATTAAAGGTAGATACCACTAAAGTCACTACGCCTTATTATGTTTCTACCCATAGCGGCACGGGTACGGTTACTTCTGTGGCAACAGGCAATGGTTTAACAGGAGGCACCATAACCACAAGTGGAACTCTTAGGATAGATTCTTCAGCCGGAGGTACTCATACCTCCACCCAATATAATGTGCTGCACCAGCTGGCCATATTCACAGGTGCATCCAATATAAATACACTTGGAACAGTTTCTGCCGGCACATGGAATGGAACTGCAATAGGAGCGCAATATGGAGGCACTGGGCAGAACAGCTCATCTTCGACCGGTGTGGCGCAACTATCAAGTGGTACATGGAGCTTTTCTGCGGCTTTGGCTAATAATACAACAGCAACTACGCAGAGCGTAGGTGATAATTCAACCAAGATAGCAACAGATGCTTTTGTAAACCAGGAAGGGATTGACCAAACTGTATTGGCTTACCAGGCACTTGGTTCGGTAATAAAGGCACAATCGGTTGGAATTAAAATTACCGAGTTAGTAAGTACCACAACTTTTGCAAACCAGGGCTTTTACCTGGCATGTATATATATTCCCTATTCAATGACGATTACCGGAATTAAATGGTACCAGACTACACAGGGAGCTTATACAGCCACAGGATATAATGGTGCCGCGCTTTATTCATACAGTGGTGGTACACTTACTTTAATAGATACATCTACCAGGAATGGAAATATATGGAAGGGAACATCAGATACGTATCAGTCAATTGCATTTTCTACTACGCACACACTTAACGCCGGTGTATATTATATAGGACTTAACTATAACGAATCATCACAATCAACCGCGCCTGCGCTTGCCTGCAGAACAGCTTCTGTAAGTAATTCGGTAATAGATCTGGATTTTACAAATAGCGCTTTTCTGTTTGGATTCAAGAGCAGCGTAACCATTCCTCCATCGAGTATAGCTGCAAGCGCAATAGGGCAAACAACAGTATTTGTTTGGCTGGGACTTTATTAATCAATTAAAAATTGAGAATTAAAAATTAAAAATCAAAGCCAATGACCTTAGTCCTTATCCCTTAGTCCTTAACACTGAATTCGTAATTCCTAATTTTTAATTGAAATGAACCACAACTTAATACACCTTATGGTATGCACCAATCCTAAGTTATCCTTTGCAGTTAGCTGGATGATGGTAGCTATTAGCTTTTTAGGAAACCTTTCTGCATTGGAGCACACGCTTACCGGCGGACTTCAAATTACTGCTTCCCTGTTTGCAATATGGACAAGCATTGAGGTACGCAAATACTACCGTGACAAACGTAAACAACTGAAAAAATAATACTCACCCCGGGCCTCTCTATAGATAGAGAGGGGATAACATATTAAACCAAACAATGAAAGATGGACATAAATAAGGCTTTTACAATTTTAATGGAGCAGGAGGGAACAGCCACTACTTTAACAAGTAATGACAGAGGTGGTCTCACTAAGTTCGGCATTGCCCAGGCGTCTCATCCCGGTTTAGATATTGCTAACCTTACTCAGGATAAAGCCATTGAGATCTATACCAAGGAATACTGGACTGCTGCAAGCTGTCCGAATCTTAAACCAGAATTGCAGTATATGCATTTTAGCTGTTCAGTTAATTGCGGTGTGATAAGCGCTATTAAAATATTGCAAAGAGCATGCAGGGTAAAAGATGATGGGGTAGTGGGCAAGGAAACTTTAACTGCTTCTCTTCAGCTATCTATACAAGATTATGCCATTGAATGGGCCCTGCATTACAAAAAAATAATAGAGGATGATCCTACACAAAAGGTTTTCCAGGAGGGATGGAACAACAGGATAAACTATATCCTTAAACTAAATGAAAGTAGTCAGTAGCCAGAATTCAGTAGTCAGAAGATAAAGGACTAATTAATCTGTGGTGGCCATTATCACGTGTTGCCCCCAAACCCTCTGATGATTCTATCAGAACAGGCCTAAAAGGGCTTTGACTTACTCCTTATCCCTTACTCCTTAAAACTAACAAAATCTAAATAACATGAAACACATTATTGAAAACTGGCAGACCTCTCTATTGGGCGGAGGTGCATTAACAGGTGCATTAACACTTTTCGCAGCCCATCCCGACCAATGGCAAACAGCCATTATTATGGCCATAACCGGGTTGCTGGGATTACTGGCGAAAGACGGGAAAAATTAAACTAAAAACTAAAAATAATCTGTGAATCTGTGGCGGCCATTATCACTTGTTGCCCCCAAACCCTCTGATGATTCTATCAGAACAGGCCTAAAAAGACTTTTACTTAGTCTTCTTGTCCCTAAATCTAAAATTTAATTCATAAATCTAAAATAATAAACCATGAGTTTAGCAACCGCATTTTTAAAAATTGAATCCTTTGTAAAAAGGGAAGTAAAAGGCATAGAAACCTTTGTAGAAAAGGTAGAAGCAGTAGAAAAGAAAGTAGCTCCCGAACTAGCAGATGTATTAGCCGAAGCCAAGAAGCTTTACACAGCAGCTAAAGCATCCGTACCAGTGGTAGAGGCAGATATAGCTATTATTGCTGAGATAATAGCGGAGTTGGAGACGTTGTAAAATAGTTGACAGTGGTCAGTAATCAGTGGTCAGAAGTGGGTAGTGCGTCCCATTGAAGGTATTTTAACACAGAGGCCACAGAGAAGACAGAGTTGCACGGGGGCTTTCTCTGTGAACCTCTATTAAACTCTGTGTACTCCGTGCTGAAGATGTGGACCAAAGATTATATAGATTAATACAGAGGCTTTTCATTCATAGTTCATATCTCATAGCTATTTATATTATCTTAGATACTTAAATCTATCACAAGAGATGAGACAGGTTTTTGTTCTGATATTTTTTCCCTTATTTGCTATAAATTCTTTTGGGCAAAGTGTGCCCGATACTAGTTCATCTAAATTACCTATAAAAGCTAAGTTAGGCCTTATACCTAAACTAAGCTTAACCCTTCCCGCTAGTATATTTTACAAAGCAATTGATTTCTATATTTCTTTGGAAAAGGAAATATTAGAACATGAAAGCGTCCAGTTAGGATACGAATATCTATACTCTAATGGGATGAATAAGTACACGAATACTATAGGTTATGTTTCAGTATTGATTCCAGAATTTAAGTATTATTTTAAGAAACATAGTCAATCAGGTTTCTATGCAGGTGCCGATATGCAGTATATATTAAGTGAAAACCCTTACAATGATAATACATCAATATTCCCTTATGGTACTAAATTAGCCGGGGGACTTGATTTAGGCGGAAGGATTGTTTATAAGAAGTTAGTTTTTGATTGTCTTTTTGGTTTTGATACAGATATTCTTACATCGCTTTACAAACCATTCATAAGAGGAGAGCTAAATATTGGTTATGAATTTTAAGATGAATCTAGCAATGAAATTAAATAGTTTGTGTATGAAATTAAAGCTGCTTTATTTTTCACTTTTATTTTTTAGTTTTTCACTCTCATTTGGCCAAACCCCTATAGATACCTCCTACACCGGAGTTAAAAAGGAGTTTACCTCCGATAACAAACTGCACAGCGAAACGCCTTATGTTAAAGGTTTGAAGAATGGTACTGCCAATGAATATAGCAAGGACGGAAAGCTGAGCAAAACAATACCCTATACCAACGACACCATAAACGGAGTAGTTAAGAACTACTATGCTAATGGCCAGGTGGCTGTGGATGCTCCTTACGTAAATGGCATAAAGACCGGAGTAGAAAAGCATTATTACCAGTTAGGATCACTATGGATAGAATGCCCTTATGTGAATGGTAAAAAGAATGGAAGAAGTATTACATACTTTAATACAGGCCAAAAACAAATAATAACTCCTTATGTAAACGATACTATAAACGACACAGTATGGAGCTACCAGGATGATGGAAAGCTTGCTGAAAAGGCTTGTTACAGGCATGGTAGAAAAGATGGAATAGATTATATCTATTATGCCGATGGCCCTTTGCAGTTTGCAATGCCTTTTACCCATGGGGTAGAGAACGGTGTGCAAAAGTGTTACGATGAGCAAGGCAGGTTGTGGAACGAAATACCCTATACCAGTGGTCAGAAAAACGGGTTGGCAAAATGGTACTTCCAGAGTGGTAAGCTGCATACCACTATTGCCTACGACCACGATAAAGAAGGCGAGAAAAAACGTTATGATGAAAATGGGCTTGAGTTTAGGCAGTAGCGATAATTCGCAACAGATTCTCAGATCACTATGGAAAGGACTTTTACTTTGTGTTCTTTGCGGTAAATGTATTTCTTTCACCACATATTACAAAGAGACCTTTAACTTTGCTTCTTAGCGTCTTTGCGAGATTAGTACTCAATCCAATATTTTTTTATTACATTAGAATTTAAAACCTGGTTTACCAAGAATGAGATATTTAATAGTAGCTATACTCTTAGTGCTTAGTTCTTCACTTGTTATTGCACAGGATAGCCTGGGCTTTACCAATAAGACAGAGGCTAAGAATGAAATGCTTAATTGGCTTAAAGAAGGAAAGTGGGCTGAAATAGAAGGTGATAGTGCTGATCAGTTGGCGAAAATTATTAATCCCGATACCGGTTCAACAACTTTACTAACCTATAACCTTACCATATACAGGGCAGGGGTGCCCGTTGGGATAGTAAGACAATATTGTTGTAACCGCTTTCACAAGGAGTGCCCTTTACAAAAGGAAACCCACTATGTTAATGGAAGAATTAACGGAATAGTAAAGCAGTATTACGATCACAACGGAGGTCTGATGTCGGCGACACCCTACGTTAATGACTCAATAACCGGTATACAAAAAAAATACTTTGAAAACGGTGCGCTTAAGGGAGAAATATCGTACCTGAATAATTTAGCAAACGGGCCGGATAAACTCTATTATAAAACGGGAAGCCCTTATAGCGAGAGTACATTCCTGCATGGCAAAAGGGTAGGTATCTATAAGCGCTATTACCGGAATGGTAAATTAATGATCCTTTCAACTTTTGCGAACGGTGTTGAAGAGGATACAACCAGGCACTATTATGAGAGTGGCCAAATTAAGTCAGTGTGGAATTTTAAAGACGGTAAAAGGAACGGTAGATCTGTTGATTACTTTGAAAATGGACATATACAAAGGGAAGCCAACTATAGTAACGATACCATTAACGGTATAGAAAAAGACTACTATAAAAATGGCAAGCTGCAATGCGAGATCCCATACATTCATGGTGTGGAAACAGGAATACAAAGGGATTACTATGAATTGGGTACGTTGAAGGATGAATTGACATCTGTAAATGGTAATATAAAAGGAGTCTTTAAGCAGTATTACGACAACGGAGTATTAGAGCGTGAAGGTGTTTCTGTAGATGGTGTATTAAGAGGTTGGGATAAGCATTACTTTGAGAACGGTAAATTAGAGACCAAGGATTTTTTTACCACTAAGGAACAGGACAGTATAGAAATGAACTATTACGATAACGGTATTCTTAAAAGTGAAATTACGTATTTGGGTGGTTATGAAAACAATGCAACATACTATGATATTCATGGGAAAAAACTGAACCCTTTTGTAAGAAAAACCAAAACGGAAAATAAAAAGATAAATGGTGTGCCGGTAGGTACATGGTTCAGTTATGTTGATAACAAGGGTTTGGATACCCAAGATACAAACGCATTTTACTGCCGTTTTACAACGTATAAAGAAGGTAAAATAATCGAAAGACGAGGATTGTATACTAAAAGCGGGGAGATCAATTATATCTCGTATATTAAGGATGGCATACAAGATGGGGTTGTGAGGTTTTACTATGAAAGCGGCAGACCACAAAGCACCAGGTGTTATAAAATGGGGAAATTAAATGGGATAGGCATTGATTATTATGAAAATGGCAACGTTAAGGCCAAAATGCAATATGTAGATAAAAACATGAATGGTACTGAGAAGGACTATTACGAGAGTGGAAAGCTGAAAGCTGAGTTACCCTGGGTAAACGGAAAATGCAATGGCACAGGTAAAGAATATTACGAGGATGGAAAGCTAAAGAGCCAAACAATTTATGTTGATGGCAAGCCGGGTGGCACTACTTACTATGATGAAAAGGGCAATGAAATTAAGTAGTTTGAGGATGAGGTTAAGATTGAGTTTGAGAAATGACCTTTGCGAAATATTTTAACACAGAGGCCTTTAACTTCGCGTCTTAACGTCTTTGCGTGATTGTTCCTTCGCCCAACATATTTTTTATTACATTCGATTTTTGAAATTGATTTACTGGGAATGAGGCATTTAATACTATCCACACTTTTAATTTTTAGCTCTTCGCTTGTCTATGCCCAGGAAGGTGGTTTCACCAATAAAAGAGAGGCTCGCAATAAAGTAGTTAATGGGCTTAAAGAAGGCAAGTGGATAGAGTACCTGAATGGTGATGGGGTTACTGCAGATTCTAACAAGGCCAGCTTTTATCGCCTAACTCAATATAAAGCAGATAAGCCAATGGGTATGGTTCGTATCTACTATCTTTTAAACGGAAAGATAGAAAGCGAAGAACCTTATGTGAATGGTAAGGAAAATGGAGTGGAGAAGCAATATTACGAAACCGGCGAAGTGCAATTTGTAAGAACCTATACCGATGATAAGGAAAATGGTGTGGAAGTAGAGTACGATCAGGGCGGAAAGGTGATAAGCGAGGTGCCATATGTAAACGACACTGTAAACGGCACTATAAAGGAATATTACGCAACAGGAACGGTTAAGACCGAAATGCCACATATAAAGGGCAAGGCAAACGGAATGTCTAAGGGATATTACGAAAGCGGAAAACTGAAATGGGAAAAGCCTTACTCCAACAATTTTGAAAATGGAGTGGAAAAGCAATACTACGAAGATGGGAAGTTAAAAGCAGAGGCTATCTTTATTTATGGACATAACAAGGTAACGCACAACTATGATGAAAGTGGGAATCAAATTTGAGAATAAGGCTGAGCTTGAGAAATGCCTTTTGTGAAATATTTTAACACACAGTACACCGGGGAATAGAGTTACACAAAGTTTTTTCTCTGTGAAGCTCATAAACTCTTTGGACTCCGTGTTGATAATTGAGGAATAACCTTGTATTGCTTATTTTCCCGCGAAGCTGCAATTTGCACGAATTAAAAATAATACATACTTTAGTCACATTATCTCAATCTCAGTCTAAATCTCATCCTCAAATGAACATATACATATTTAACGGAGTAGCAATAGTGTGGATACTATCTGAGATATACCTAAACAGGTTTTTGCGTTCAGCTAAGCAGGATAAGCATGCCGACAAAAACACCGAACTCTTCTTGTGGATAACCATTGGCCTGGCAACATTTGCAGGGGTTTTTCTTTCCAGGGCATGGGCCTTACCTGTTTTTGCAGATGAAGATCTTGCATATGTCGGAATAGCCATGATGGTACTGGGTATATTAATTAGGTTCTCTGCCATTAAACAATTGGGGAAATACTTTACAGTGGATGTTGCCGTGAGGCAGGATCACCAGCTTATGCAAATGGGTTTTTACAAATATCTCAGGCATCCTTCGTATGCAGGTTCTTTAATTTCCTTTTTAGGTTTTGGCATCGCATTAAACAATTGGATAAGCGTTGCCGCGGTATTTATTCCTGTGCTTATTGCTTTTATCCTTCGGATGAATGTAGAAGAAAAAGTACTGACAGAACAATTTGGCAAGCCGTATACCGATTATATGAGCCAAACCAAGCGCGTACTTCCTTTCGTATACTAATTTATGGCCGTCTGTTAAAAAATGGGTCCCCTTCATCCTATTTAAAAAACATATACCTTTATCCATAATGAAAAGGGTTTTACTATATCTGTGGATTTTTTTGATGAGCATTTCGGGCCTTGTTGCGCAAGACAGAAAGGCCGATTCTGTGCTGGCCCTTATTAAAAAAGATAAGCAGGATACGAATAAGGTAATACACTTGAATTTTATTTCAAGATATTTCAGGAATAAACGGATATACGGTAAAACCTTGTCTTACTCGGACAGTGCTGTCGTTTTGTCCAAAAAAATAAAATATACCAAAGGTCTTTACATTGCCTTTTCTAATATCGCCAGGACATACACACAATTGGCTAATTATCCTAAGGCCATAGATTATTATTTTAAAATAATGGATCTTTCGGTAAAAGTTGGGAACCAAAAAATGATGGGCTTGGCTACTACAAATTTAGGAATGGTATACTGGGAGGAAGGTGATTACTTAAAAGCCCTGAATTATGACATGGAAGCGCTAAAGATAGAGGAGGAGACAAAGGATAACCAAGGCATGGCCATGACCAATGGCAATATAGCCGGTGTTTATTATAAAATGGGCAACAGAGAGAAAGCGCTTATTTATTATGATAGGGCGTTGGTATTGGACAGCACCCTGAATGACCTGGATGGGGTTTCGATAGACTTAGGGAATATAGGTACCATATACAAAGAAATGGGCAGATTTTCGGAAGCGCTTAGTGTTGACCGCAGGGCACTAACCCTGGAGAGCAAAATGGGCGATGAAGATAATGTTGCAGCTGTTACGGGTAATATAGGCAATGTATATTTTGAACAAAAAAAATACAGCGAAGCGGAAAAATACCTGAAAGAGGCTCTTCGTATTGCTGACAGTATTAAATTTATCGATGGTGAAAAAGATAATAATGAGACCCTGGCAAGCCTATACGCTATTACGGGCCGTTGGCAATTGGCATACCAACATCAGGTAAGATTGGATAGTATAAGAGATTCTATTGTAAATAAAGACAAAATTGAACAGATAGGAAAACTGGAGGCAAAAGCGGAATATGATAAACAATTAACTATTGAACAAGCTAAAGAAGAACAAACTTCGGCCCTTGCCAATGCAGATCATAAAAGACAAGAAGTGGTAACATGGCTGGTTGCTTCTATCGCTATTGCCATTGCATTAATTGCTGCTATTGTTTTTCGTTCTTTAAGGATAGCGCGTAAACAAAAAGTATTGATTGAACAACAAAAAACTAAAGTAGAGGAAAAGCAAAAAGAGATACTCGATTCTATTACCTATGCCAAACGGCTGCAAAACGCTATACTTCCGCCTCTAAGTTTGGTTAAACAGTTCTTTCCCGAATCTTTTATCGTGTATAAACCCAAAGACATTGTAGCCGGAGATTTTTACTGGATGCAAAAGGTAGCCAGGATTGGCGGAAAGGGGGATGTTGTGCTTATTGCAGCCGCCGACTGCACGGGCCACGGTGTGCCCGGCGCTTTGGTAAGCGTGGTATGCAGCAATGCTATTAACAGGATAGTGAAAGAAGTAGGGATAAGAGATACCGGAAGCGTACTGGATAATGTTAGAGATGTGGTATTAGAAACGTTCTCCCAAAAGGATCCATTAGGAGAAAAAAGCGATGGCAATGTGCAGGATGGTATGGATATATCCTTATGCGCCATAAATCTGCATGAAAACATACTGGAATGGAGCGGTGCTAACAATCCACTATGGTATGTGCATAAAAACAAACTAATAGAAATACAACCCGATAAGCAACCTGTAGGCAAGCAAGACAATGCTAAGCCATTTACCACGCATTTGGTGAATATAGAAAAAGGAGATATTATTTACCTGTTTACCGATGGTTATGCCGACCAGTTTGGTGGGCCTAAAGGCAAAAAATTTAAGTACAAGCAACTACAGGATCTTTTATTGGCAAATTCGGCTCTTACCATGGACGAACAAAAGAGAGAACTTGAAAATACATTAAATACCTGGAAAGGTAGCCTGGAACAGGTAGATGATATACTTATAATGGGTATAAGAATTTAACATAAGCGATGAAAGATAAAATAATAGATAAGAAACTATTTGCCTTTCTGTTTATAGTTTATAGTTCATCGTTTACAGCCACCAGGGCTCAGCAGCATAAGACAGATTCTATGCTCCATGTTTTAAGCACCCAAAGGGATGACACTAACAAAGTAAAAACTCTTAACTCTATTTCAATTTCTCTCTCCGGTATTGATCCCGACTCATCTATTTTATTTTCTCAACAGGCAATTGCTCTTGCCTCCAAGCTTGACTGGATGACAGGTGAAGCTAATGGCTATACTAATGCCGGCACTGCATACAGGATAAAAAGTGACTATTCAAAAGCATCAGACTATTACCTGAAGGCACTGAAAATAGGGGAAGATATTGGAAATAAACTAATTCAGGCAAACGACCTAGGCAACCTTGGAATAATTTATTATTCACAGGGCGACTACTCCAAAGCTATAGACTACGATCAGAGAGCATTAAAAATGTCGGAAGAACTTGGGTATAAAATAGGTATTGCGCGCAATCTTAATATTCTTGGAATTGTTTATTTTAACCAGGGCGAATATCCCAAAGCACTCGATACCTATTTTAAGTCGTTGAAAATACAAGAAGACAACGGCTATAAAGGACAAGTCGGCACCCTCTGTAACATAGGCCTTGTGTATGAAAAACAGGAGGATTATTCCAAGGCTATAAGTTATTTTCAAAAGGCATTAAAAATGGCTGAGGGCCTTGGAGATAAAGTGGGGCAGGCCGCTATTTTTGGTAATCTGGGCAATGTATGCGAAGAGCAGGGCGATCATCATAAAGCTTTAACATTTCATCAACAAGCTTTAGAAATGGATGAGGAAATGGGAAATAAGGTGGCTCAGGAAGAAGACTTTGGCAACCTGGGTGGCGTTTACAAAGAACTGGGCGATAACACCAAAGCTCTTGACTATGAGATGAAGGCATTAAAAATGTCGGAAGAGCTTGGAGATAAAAATGGAATTGCACTTAACCAGGGTAATATTGGCTCTATTTATACCAAAATAGGAAAGTTTAAAGAAGCCGAAGAATATTTAAAAAAATCAATTGCCTTAGATAGTAGCATAGGGGACCCTAATATGTTGAGAGAAATGGAGGAGTTGCTCTCCCAGCTTTATGATACATCTGGGCGGAGTAAACTAGCTCTTATATGGTTTAAAAAGGCTATGGTTTTAAAAGATACCTTGTTCAACATAGATAAAAACAAAGCCCTTACCCGGAATGAACTTACTTACCAATATGAGAAGAAAGAAGCTGCCGAGAAAGCGGAACAGGATAAAAAAGATGCTATAGCCGAAGCAGATAAACACAAACAGAAGATCATAACCTGGTCTGTTTCTGTTGGCATGCTGCTAGTGATTGTATTTGCTGCATTTATTTTTCGTTCCTTACGTATAACCCGTAAGCAAAAGCAGATCATTGAAATTAAAAACAAGGAAACCGAAGAACAGAAAATGGTTATCGAAGAAAGAAATAAGGACATTCTCGATTCTATAAACTATGCCAAGCGCCTGCAAGATGCTATACTACCGCCCATCGGTTTGGTTAAGCAGTTCTTTCCCGAGTCTTTTATCCTGTATAAACCCAAAGACATTGTTGCCGGAGATTTTTACTGGATGCAAAAAGTAGCCTCCATTAATTCTATATTAATAGCAGCAGCCGACTGCACAGGCCATGGCGTGCCCGGCGCTATGGTAAGCGTGGTTTGCAGCAATGCCATTAACAGGATAGTAAAAGAAACCGCAGTTAGAGATACGGGTAGTGTGCTTGATAACGTGAGGAATGTAGTTTTAGAAACTTTTTCCCAAAGGGATCCATTAGGAGAAAAAAGTGATGGCAATGTACAGGATGGTATGGATATATCTATGTGTGCCATAAACCTGCAAACCAATATACTGGAATGGAGCGGCGCCAATAATCCGTTGTGGTACATACATAAAAATAAGTTGATAGAAATAACTGCAGATAAACAGCCCGTTGGAAAACAGGACAACGCAAAACCTTTCACCACACATTTGGTCAATATAGAAAAGGGAGATATTATTTACCTGTTTACCGATGGCTATGCCGATCAGTTTGGTGGCCCCAAGGGCAAAAAGTTTAAGTACAAACAACTGCAAGACCTTTTACTGGCCAATGCTTCCAAGACTATGGACGAGCAAAAGAATGTACTTGAGAATACATTAAGTGCCTGGAAAGGCAGCCTTGAACAGGTTGACGATATATTGATAATGGGAATAAGAATTTAATTATTCCACCGCTATCTTTCCTGTAGAAATAAGTTTGCCGTTATTGCTAATTACCCTGTATAGATAAAGCCCAGGTGCTTTGTTAGGCAAGCTTATGTGACTGCTTGCCGAGTTTAAACTAGAGCTATAAACTACTTCTCCCAGGTCATTGTAAATTTCAATTTCTGACCACTGACCACTGTTCACTGGCAACTGCAGAGTAAACTCTCCCTTGTTAGGATCTGGGAATACCTTGGATGAAACAGTACCTGCAACAATTGTATTTACAGATGTAGTTACATTAAAGTTATTCTGGGTTGTATTGGTAACCACCGCTGGGTTATAGTCAAAGAAAATGTAGCCTGTGTTCTTTATATCTGTGCCTAAAGGCAAATTGCCTTTGGGTTTTATACGGTACTGCACAAAGCCAATAGAGCCTGTATCATTGGCTGCGCTATCGGGCAGGTTGATATTATTAAACCTAATATTGAGCACATTTCCTGTAAGCGACACACTATTTTGGTTGCTGTAGTTTAATAGCTGGAATGTTTTTACATCCAAATAACTGCTTAATGTATCGGCTACTAAAATATTCTGTGCTGCAGCGGTTCCTGTATTTTGAAAGTGAATGGTATAGGTAAGCCATCCATTGTAGTCGGGTGCTACATTAGTAGGATAAACAGTTTTATTGTTCGGATCTAAAGAATTATTTACCTGGTAGCAATATTGGTAAATATTATTGGTGGGGTTATTATCGGCTAGCGGGGTAACTGTTGCAGTTACACAAATGGTATCACCAGCTTGTGCAGTTGTATCTGTTGAAAAGATAAGGTTAAATGCTTTGGTATTATTTAAAGTGCTATAATCCGTTATAGTGTATTTAAATACATTACCATTAACAGAGGTAGGTGTTAATGCCCCGGTACCTGGCCTAAGGTATGTTACTGGCCCGCTTACATTTATAAATACAGTGCCTGTATCTCCACTGGCGCAATTAAGGTTGAACCAATGAGACATATCCCCAGCTACTATAATTAAACTATCCTGCAAGCCGGGAAATACAGAACCTAATGGTACTATTGACTGAACCCCCAAATCAACCCCTTTACATGTTAGAGAAAAATTAATAGCAGTATCCAGGCTGGCAACTGTTACCGATGAATCTATACCTGGATGAGCACATTGTGGGATAAAGGGCATACCAGTGGTATCAACAATAACTTTATAAGTTCCATTAGTATCCCAAAAATCAAAAACTCCATTAACAGTAGTAAATGTTTGTCCCAATAAATTATTGCTGTTATCATAAATCTGCATAGGAACATTGACCAAGTTTAAGTCTCCATTATCCCTACTACAATCGCTATTCATGTCTTTATATGTATATCCAACAATGCCAGATGCGGAACTACACCCATTAGAATTGCCGGGCAGACATAGAGGATATGCCAATGTTCCGGCATCCATAGCGAGGACATAATTTGGTAGACATGTAAAAGGATTCCCAGAAATATTGAAAGAAATAGATGGTGAATATATCAAAGTACTTGGGAATACGGGGAAGCAAGAAATATTATTGGAATCGCAGAACAGATCTGTGAGTGCCGCAGGGAAACTGGATATACTTGTTAATTGATTATGAGAGCAAATTAGTTGCAGCAGTGTGCCAGGTAAAGCGGGAAGACTTGTTAATTGATTACTCGAGCAATCTAGAGTAATCAAACCTAGAGGCAACGCAGGCAGGCTGGTTAACTTATTATCTTGACAAATTAAGCCTATAAGCGATCCGGGCAAAGCAGGCAAATTTGTTAATTGGTTTCCTTCGCACGATAAATCAATTAGTGATCCAGGCAAAACAGGCAAGCTTGTTAATTGATTATAGTAGCACCATAAAAAATGCAACCCATTGGGTAAATTAGGCAGATTTGTAATTTGATTACCCCCACAATATAAAGTATCTAAAGTGCTTGGCAAATTTGGCAGGCTTGTTATGTGGTTAGAATCATTAGATGGAGAACCATTACCACAATACAATTTTACCAGGTTTTTAAAGAACTGAATACCGTATAGATTTGTGATACCTAGTTCGTCAACATTAATACTAGTAAGATTTAGAACTGAAGCATTGGTTGTATCTATTTGGCTTCCTGTCATGGCATTGGGAACAACAGTATGCAAATAGGTTGCAAAGTTGGCATCGGGTATGGTAACAAACTGTGCAGAAAGATTTAGGCTAAATACAGAAAAGCTAAGTGTAGCTAGTAATTGGTATGCTTTTTTCAAGGTGGGGTATGTTTAGTGGTGATTGTATAGAGTAAATGTATGAAATATTTTGAATTATACCATACAAATTCCGGAAATCGTATTGAGAAGTAAGTATAGGGGTAGCATTTGAGACTCAGGCTTTAAGCAGCAGAAGTGCCTTCAGCCGTTTTGCTTTTTGTCTCGGTCTTTACTTCGGCTGTAGCCTTTTTATAGGGATGGTAGTGCTTTTCAAGGAATGCTTTCTTATCATTATTGTATGAGCTTATACCACCTAGTAAAGAAATTACATAAACATAGCACCATGCCAGGTCTAACTGGTGCTTTAAAAAACCTGAGCGGGCACTGGTTGGGAAGAGGTGATGGTTGTTGTGCCATTCTCCGGCTACATATCCTGGCCAGTATTGGTTTATCGACATGTCGTCGCGGTTAAAGTCAACGCCTTCTTTGCGCATGTCCTTGCCCTTGCCATGTCCTTCAAAGTTAAATGTGCGAACGCCAATGGCCCAAAAGCAAGCACCTGCAAACATGGCAAATACAAGAGGCAGCCCGCCAATGAGATAGAACACTCCGCCCCAGAATATCCAGTTAAGCAAAATATGTGCTACCGTTCTTGCAGGGTGCGCAATGGTTCCCCACTTTTGGTATTGCTTATATGTATTGGGTTTTACGCCGGTATGGTCTATAAAGGTTTTGATCTTGGTATACTCTTCTTCGGTAAGGCTTTTGTTAATGGACTGATGGTTTGTATCGGCCAAAAAGCAATATAAAAAGCCACAATTAGCGTTGTATGGGTCTCCTGGCATATCTGATTTTGCATGGTGCACATGGTGCGATACAATATACATTTCCTCGGGCACCACCTTTATAACCAGGTTTTGTGTGATAAACCTCCAGAATTTGTTTTTAAAGGTATAGGCTCTGTGAGTACCATACCTGTGATACCATGCTGTACCATGGCTGGCCATAATAACCATGCCATATACTGCGCCCAATATGAAAAGAGTAATTGTGAAATATTTAAAAATGAAGATAAAGACTACGGGCAGCAGGCACAAAACCCAAAACCAGCCAATAAAGTTCATCCAGTTCTTCTTGGTTCTGAATATATTTTGCCTGTAAAAAAACTCACGAAATATCTGGCCAACAGTCGGTTTAACAACGTTACCTGCTTTATCTTGCCAACCATATCCTGGTGGTTCCAGTACAATATCAATAAATGCCATGGGAATCAGTATTTTGTAAAGCTATGAAAATAAGTCTTCCCTAATGCAATTAATTGGTCTTTTAATTTTGAAGTTCTATTTTAGTTATATTCTTTAGTAATACTGGTTTTATCGGCGCTTCGAAAAAGTGAGTTTTGCTTCCTGTGATA
>Ga0206856_10032_pt1 | contig 45560 bp, 41 predicted proteins | sample Alteio_BWOrgCont_48_FD_152630 | JGI IMG/M metagenome (GOLD analysis project Ga0206856, IMG submission 152630) | Enriched cells from forest soil in Barre Woods Harvard Forest LTER site, Petersham, Massachusetts, United States -... | ecosystem: Environmental > Terrestrial > Soil > Temperate forest >...
TCGGATTCATGACAAAATTTCAAAATATGAAAATGATCTGCGCCTTGCTTCTGATTGCTGGATTTGCGTCCTCAGCTTTAGGAGACGTTGCAAAATATCACCTGCTCTCTGAGCTCCCCGTTCAGAGCAAGGACGGTGGTTGGGATTATGTTTCTGTAGATGAGACAGCTCGTCGTCTCTATTGGGCTCAGTCGAGTCGGGTCCTTGTCGTGGATATCGAGAATGATCGTGTCGTAGGTGAGGTGAGTGACACCCCTGGCGTCCACGGTTTTGCAGTAGCCTCTGAATTGGGCAGAGGCTTTTCGAGTAACGGCAAAGAGGGCAAAGTCAGTGTGGTCGACCTCAAGACTCTAAAGACGGTTTCGAAAATCGCCGTTATGCTTTTACTACTTTTCCACTCCACGAGATTTTTTAAATCCAGATCCATTTGCACGCAATGAGTCGGTATCACGGCAACTCCTGCTCCATTCTGAGCCGCATGAATAGCGCCAGCCAGAGTTCCGACGTGAACGGTTGCACTCTTGAGACCTGCTTTCATTCTTTTCCACTGGCTATGCGCTTTTGCCCAACTCGAAAAAAACAGCTCCCACCCCGGATAGGTGATGAACCGCAACTCCTCGATCGTCCCCGTCGGTTCCAGCGGCGCTAGCAAGGCGCGTGTCGCAGCCACGACCGAGTAGGCTTCATCCGAAAACTTTTGGAACCGCAGTTCAGGCGAAAGCCTCTCTCCCACGATAAACCCAAAATCAAAACTCGAGTCGAGCAGCCCTTTCAGAATCATGTCATTAGGAAGGATCGAAATCTCAAACCGCACCAACGGGAACTTCGAGATCTGCCCCATGATGTGTTTGTAGTGAGGGGTCCACTGGCAACTCTCCGGCATCGCATATCGAACCAGCCCCTCGGGCAAATCTCGTTCATTCTGAAGCGAGCTCTCAAACGTCGACACTCGATCCAAAACCTCAGTCGCCAGTTTTTGAAACTCAAACGCAAGACGAGTGGGCACGAGATCATGACCGACTCGTTCGAACAGACGCCCGCCCAAGATCGCTTCAAGTTTTCCTATTTGCTGACTGACAGTCGGTTGGGTGATCTGCAAGGTTCTCGCAGCCCGAGAAAATGTCTTGTCCAACATGACTTGCCTAAAAATTCTCATTCCGTATGCATCAAGATCCATAGGTCATAATCCATAACATTTTCTTATACTCAGTATTTTTATACTGATATTTACATTGTGCGTCTAATTCCATAAATATGCCCCGTCTCAACAACCAAATAAAGAGGTATTTTTTATGTCGACTCGTCAAATTGGAATGAACATGATTCTCACCGCGGCGCTGGCACTTTTGCCCACGGCCACTGCCCTCGCCGCCACAACGCGCGCGGACACCGAAAAACTGATCGCAAGCACCCTGTCTGGCAAAACGCTCACCTGTACGTCGGACTCCGACCGGGTCACTTTGAGCGCAGACGACTCGGGTGACCTTCACGTCGTGGCAAAATACGCGGGAAACATTTCTGGCACCTTAGACACAGATCATGAAGGCGACGGAGCTGAATGCGGCGGGGTATTCGCGTCGCTCAACACCCAATACGACGATTATGTGATCGACGACCGCTACGACGACTGTGAGCGCGGGAACTGGGGATATCGGGTCATGATCCCCGTCAAGCAACTCCAAGCGATGGCGTCTCAAGAGCTCGGGCGCTTTGAGGCGAACGCATATGCGATGGTCGACGCAGAAAAGAACGACAAACAGACGCGCAAACTGGTGTGTTCCTACTAAGTTAGATACAAAACACTTCGCCAAAACGGTAGCGAACGGGCGACACTCCCCGGGGGGTCTGAACATTCGCTTCGCGATTTGCGAAGCGCCGTTGGCCCCCCTTGCCGGGGGCGGACCTATCTCGTCGGAACGTCGACTCAGTTGACAGGGCCCCCGTTTCCGCGTAATAAATTGATCAAACTAAAATGGCCGTCATTGCTATGGTGGCCATAGCTCAGTTGGTAGAGCGCAGGATTGTGATTCCTGATGTCGCGGGTTCGAGCCCCGTTGGTCACCCCATTTTAGACTGTTATCCGAAAAATCATCCCCAGATTCACGGCTCGAAAGAGCATGAACTGGGGATTTTTTTTGCCATTCAAGCGTTGGAGATTTGAGGTTCAACATAATCTCATCGCGTTCGACCTGTACGCAATCCAAGAGGCTTTCGACGAGCCCCCGGCGGCTGGCAAAGGGTAACCCACCAAAGTCTTCAGTAAGCCGCTTTAGGTCTGCTAGAACAGGGTGGAATGATCGCGTTGATTTCGGGGCTATTCCAAATCGCGAGCACGTTCCTTGGGCGATGCGCTGACGTGTTTGTGATCGTGGCGGAGAAATTCACCCTCGACGATCTTACAGCCGGTGTTTTGAAATTGGCTTGAGACGTATTCAAACCGTTGAAAGTGGCTTTTGGCTTTAGGCCACTCGACGGGGCTGTGATACCTATTTTGCCGCCGATTTTTAGGGCAAGTGGATAATGTTCAATATTTGACTAACTCCTTCAATTTTACTAAACACAGCAGATGTCAGCATCTGAAAAAACCTCTGTCACCCTTCGACGCCTCAACTCTGTCGATCATGGCGATTTTGCGGCACTCCAAAGCGTGATTGAAGGGGCTCCCGCATATTGGTTAAAAGTTTCGGGAGAGCTTCCGACAGCAAATGCTGCACGTGAAACTTTTGAAGCCCTGCCGCCCGGCAAGACTTACGACGATAAGTTTGTATTTGGGATTTATTTTGGAACTGAGATCATCGGTTGCGTCGATCTCATTGACGGTTTTCCAAATTCATCTACCGCGATGCTGGGGTTGCTCCTCCTGAGAGAAAGTCACCAGAAACAGGGGTTAGGAAAACAGGCCTATCACGCCGTAGAACAGTTTATCGCCGGTCGTCCGCATCTCACTGCGGTTAGAATCGGTGTCATCGCTACCAATGAAATCGCGTTCCCCTTTTGGAGGTCGCTGGGATTTGTCGAAAATGGGATTCGGAGTCCGTACAACGAAGGCAGTATCGTGTCGGAAAACATTGTCTTAGAAAAGAGTATCAATTGAGCGGAAATACTGAAACTCGACCAGCACCGATACTGAAGACGGAGCGCCTTCTATTGCGAATGGGTGAAGCTTCGGATGCCTCCGCGATTGTTCGCTATTTTCGCGAGAACGAAACTCACCTAGCGCCTTTTGGTGCGAAAAAACCCGATGGATTTTATACTGAACAGTTTTGGCGTGATCAATTACCCAAACACTTTGATGCCTTTAAAGCAGATCAGGCTGTAAGGCTTTATTTGTTCAACGCAAAAGACGGCACCGAGATTATTGGGACAATGGAGTTTTCACAAATAGCCAGAGGTCCCTTTCAAGCTTGTTACTTGGGTTACGGAATTGCCAAAAAACACGAGGGCAAGGGACTGATGAAAGAGGCACTGACCGCGGCCATTTCGTATTTATTTGACGAACTCAACATTCATCGGATCATGGCAAACTATATCCCCACCAATATTCGCAGCGCGGGCCTTCTAAAAAAGCTGGGCTTCGTAGTCGAAGGATACGCAGAAAAATACCTATTCCTCGACGGCTCGTGGAAGGATCACGTCCTGACGGCATTGACCAATACGAACTGGAAGTCGGCGAATCCGGCAATGCAGTTAGCTCCATCTCAAAATGTTTACGATGTAGCATTTGGGTTTCTCAAACGCGAAGATGATCCCGTGTCAGTTGAGAGGGGTCTTGCTCTCCTTAAGGGTGAAGTGATTGCTCGGCCCAACGACGCCAAAGCTTGGTTTGAATTTGCGGGTGGATTTGATTTTCTCGGGCGCGAAGCGGAGGCTTTACCTCATTACGAAAAAGTATTGGCAATGGGGGTTGATCAGCTTCCATATGAGGATCGCCCTCGACTTTTTGTTCAACTCGGAAGCACTCTGCGGAACCTGAAAAAGTACGATCAAGCGACAAAGATCCTTCGAGACGGTATCGAAAAGTTCCCCGACGTGGCGGCCCTCAAATCGTTTTTAGGGCTGGTGGAATATTCAAACGGCCAGTACAAAACGGCGGCAAAACTTTTCATCCAATCGAGTCTCTACGAAATGAATGACAATTCTATACGTGATTATTCGCGTGCATTGAAATACTACACGGATCAGATTGATGTGTTTCCTGCTGAATAGTTGCTATTTTGAAATAAATACTCATGATAATAATTAAAACTTCCCCAGAGTTTTCAAAAGCTCAGATTGATCTCCTCACTCAAACTATCACGGAGGCCATCGGTCGTATCAACGTCCTTTTGCCGCTGAGTGATGTTAGATTTAATTTTTTTCTCGATGATAATCAGACGATTCCGGAGTGGGGCGTAGGTGGATATTGCGAAAATAGTAATCAGATAGATATCGCGCTTTCTCCGGGGAGAGAGCGTGATTGGAAGCTTCATGTCCCTAGAACTGCTGCTCATGAATGGCACCACTTAGCCCGATGGAGAGGACCGGGATACGGAAAAACACTTTCGACAGTGATGATATCTGAAGGATTGGCACAGCATTTTGAGGTGGACTGTTTTCCAGGAGCCCCCTCTTTTTTCTCTTCTTTTCTTGCTGAGAAAGAAAGGGCCAAGATTCGAGAGACGTTTATTCGGGAGTTTTACGGTTCTCAGTTTGATCACTCTCGCTGGTTTTTCGGAAAAGGCGAGTTCCCATTCCAGGCCGGGTACGATCTCAGTTTTTCTATATTAGGTGAATACTTAGAAAGAACTCAATCGACAGCAGCACACGAAGTTTCTGTGACTCCAGAACGACTTTGCAAAGTGGCTTTCTCTGAATGAGTGCCTAGAGAAAGCAGTCCGGCTTCGCTTCTAATTCTCAAGGAATTCCGAGGACTTTCCTCTTTAGATTCCAATTTACACAATGGTATAAAAATAGGAGATGCGTTTTGAGTTCGATCCCGCAAAGAGCCAGGCCAACAAAGAGAAACACGGGATCGATTTTGTCGAAGCCCAAGCGCTATGATTTGGTGCCGTACTTGAACTAAAGGGTGTGGTCGCACCGAAACCGAGGTTTGTTGTGATTGGAATGATTGCCGACAAACATTGGACGGCGGTCATCACAAAACGCGGTGAAAATACTCTCTCGGATAATTTCTGTAAGGAGGTCACGAAATGAAGAAAAAACAGAGTACGAAAAAAGAAATCAAGCCGATCACGGCTGAAGAGTTTGATCGCAAGTTTGAGGCAGGCGAAAGCATCATGGAGCACGTTGATCTAGATACTGCGGTCTTTCGTGTGAATGTCGATTTTCCAGCTTGGACTGTTTCTGAACTCGACAGAGAGTCAACTCGCCTAGGTGTATCACGTCAGTCCCTGATTAAGATTTGGATCACGGAGCGGTTGGATCAAATCGCCCAATTGAGAAAAAAAGCTATTTGAAGAAATCGGAACGCCTCAAAGTCGGCCATTGGATTCAATTGACGAAGTAATCCATGTTTTTTGAATTGCGTCAGCAACTCTTGACATAGACTCTTGAGGTTCTCAACACGATCTCGTCCTAGGATGGCGCGCACTTTTGACGGTCGGTCGCGAAAAAATTTACGGCCCGGAGGTTGCTAAAAGTTCTCGCATGAAAATAGGAATCATCGGTTGCGGAAACATCGGAAGCGCTATCTCTCGTCACTGGGTCGAAGCGGGCCACGACGTTATTCTGAGCGCAAAACATCGCGAGAGTGCGGAACGTCTTGCAGCAAAACTCGGGCCTCATGCGCAAGTCGGAACCCCGGAAGAAGCTGCGCGCGACGGCGAGGTCGTCCTATTGACGATCCCCTTTGGTGAGGTGCCCAGATTAGCTCCCGAAATCAAAGAAGCGCTCAAGGGTAAAATCGTGATGGACACCACCAACCCGTATCCGGGCCGTGATGGCGAAATCGCAAATACCGTCATTCATTCTGCGATGGGAACCGGCCCATGGACGCGCAGCAAGCTGCCCGGTGCGCGAATAGTACGTGCCTTTAACTCCGTTCACGCAGAGACATTCGTGAGCCAAGCACATCGCTCAGGCGACCTCGTCGGAGTCCCTCTCGCATCGGACGATCAAGAAGCTCTTCAAGTCGTGTCAAAGCTCGTCCAAGATGCGGGCTTTGGACCTGTCATCGTCGGAGGCCTCGCTGAATCCAAGCGCTTCGATGTCGGCTCCCCCACCTACGGCAGTGGCGCTTCTGATATCGAGCTTAAAGAGCGATTAAAAATAGAATCTAAAAAAGCCGCCTAATTTGACAATCCAATGGCTCTTGATTGCTGGGCTGATCGGGCGCGACCTAACGACCTAGATTGACAAAGCTACGCACACATTGGGTCACTCTCCCCATGCCGATGACCGGAGTGCCGAAAACTTTCGCAAAATACTCTCCTTCGTGCACGAGAGTATTGTAAACGTCGGGCCGAACCCCTGTCTGCACCACTAAACTGCGAAACAGCGCAATATTACTAGGACTGGCTTTGATTTTCATTTGCTCAACAGCGTTTTGAAGGGTCAAGTAAGGCTCAACCCAATCGGGGTTTCGAAGCGAAAGGACGAACGCATTGCTCATGCCGGGCAGGGAATCTCGCACCCCTTTGACCATTCTTAAAAGGCCATCCCGATAATCACCCTCAGCCGTAACTAAGCCTGGGTCGGTGACTTTCCAGATACGCTCGTTCTCATCCCACATAATATTGCCTTGATGAAGGTCCGTGATCAGGAGTCTAGAACGAGCGATCTTGTTATAAAGTTTTGCCAATTGAGTAAGAAGCTCCGCACGTTCTTTGATTGAAAACCTCGGCCACTTCTCAGCGATCTGATCTAACGTTTTGCCTGGAACAAATTCTTTTTCGACAAAAAGAGATGCATGCCAGCGAAGGATCCTCGAGTTCGGGATCCCAGCCGCGTCGAGAGCTCGATGGGCTTGGATCTCCATGAGCATAAACCTACGAGCTTCGTCACCCCCACCTTGGAATTTGATGACTGTGTTAAAGTCACCAGGGTAAGTCAGCTTGAACACGCGCCCCATCTGCCCCCCACCGAGATAGGCACCTAACCGGAACTGACCGGCGAAGTAGCTCCCATCCGGGCGCACCAACAGTACGTTGTCACCTTGCCGAAGATCTCTGATCAAATCCTGTATTTCCGCACTTTGGGCCAACCGTGCTTCGAAGAAATTGACATCATCCGCGACTGCAAGCGACGCCAAGGAAAGCTGAAGGAGAATAATCGTGTAGGCCAGTCTAAGTTTAAACATGGTGAGAACTCGTTCACTTATCGGAATATGCGAAGGAGACCTGTGGGTTTTTTAGGTCCTAAAATCCGCCAAAAACCTGACGAATCTCCAGCTAATTAGATAACGAAGCGTGATCGGTCCAGGCTTTCATCTTCTTCTCGAGGACGTCGAGCGGCAGAGTTCCATCAGAGAGAAGCGCATCGTGAAACTTGCGCAAATCAAATCGCTCGCCGAGCTGCTGTTTTGCGTTCTTCTTCAGCCGCTGGAAAGTCAGCTCGCCAATCTTATAAGCCAAGGCTTGCCCCGGCCAAACGATATAGCGATCCACTTCGACTTCGATGTCATGGCCCGCTTTGCCGGTGTTATCGATCATGTATTGAATGGATTGATCGCGAGTCCAGCCCAGGTGATGAATACCGGTGTCGACGACGAGTCGACAAGCGCGCCATATCTCAAAGGTGAGACGTCCGTAATAGCTGTAAAGATCTTGATACATGCCGAGCTCTTTACCTAGGCTCTCGGCGTAGAGGCCCCAACCTTCGACAAAAGCGGTGCTGTCGCCGTACTTGCGAAACTCGGGAACGTTTTCCATCTCTTGTGCAAGAGAGATTTGCAAATGGTGACCAGGAACGGCTTCATGCAACGTCAACGATTCCATCCCCCATTTCGGACGACTTTTTAAGTCATAGGTGTTCGCTACAAAATAACCGGGACGTCCGGCTTTCACGGACCCGCCCTCATAATAGGCCGTGCTCTGCGACTTCTCGGCAAAAGCAGGAACGGGCTTGATGCCATAAGGATTGCGCGGGAGTTTGCCGAAAACATGCGCTAACTCAGGATCGATTCGCTTAGCGATATCACGATATCCTCGCAACAACTCTTCGGCCGACGTATAAAAAAATCGCGAATCAGAATTCAAAAACTCCGAGAACTCCTTGAGTGATCCGCTAAAACCGATTTGATCTTTGACCTGTAACATCTCCTTGTGAATTCGCTCCACCTCGCTCAGGCCAAGAGCATGAATCTCGTCCGGCTTCAGATCGGTCGTGGTCGTCGCCTTGACTGCAAACTGATACCAGGCTTTACCGTCAGGCAAGCTCTCCCAGCCAAGCGATTCGCGGGCGGCTGGCAAATACGTCTCAACAAAAAACTGATGAAGCTTCCGATAGGCAGGATAAACCTTTTCAAGAATCACTTTTCGCGCGGCGGTTTGAAGACGAGTTTTTTGTTCAGCCGAGATATCGAGATGAATCGCGGCAAAAGGCTGATAAAGAGCACTCGCCTCGACTTTGTCCGGGATGACATTCAAGATCTGCTGTGGAACATCTCGCAAAGTGATCTTCGGCAATACGATTTTGCGTTCCACCCCCTCCTTCATCAAAGCGATGGTTTGCTCGATCAAAATCGGAGTTTTATCTAAACGAGACAGAATATTTTCAAAATCCGAAACCTTCGCCGTCGTCATCTGGGTGAGCATATTCGGAACGTCCTGTTGAACGCCCCCCATTTGCGAGATAGGCATGAGTTCACTCGGGAAACGGTTACCTTCGACCGCCATTTTAGCTGATCGAAGGAAGAGATCGTAATTCAAAGTCTCGTGGAGTGATTTGCGCGACAGACTCAGCGTCGCTTTGAGAGCGCATTCGGCGTCTTTTTTCCGCGTTTCAATCGCCGCCCTCGAGAGATCTGTCCACTGAGCGTTTTGGCTGTAGAAACGATCGTCCCCCACGTAAGTGGCAAACTCAGGCGAGACCGTCATTTGATAATCCCAATACAGTTTGACGAGTCGATCAAACCGTCGATTGTCGTTTTCGTGGCCTTGAGTCTCGATCAACTTCTGGCAATCTTTTTGAAATTCCTTTTGCAAATGCTCCGTACCCGCGCCAGCCTGCGCGACGGACAAAAACGATCCCCAAAGAACAACCGATAGAAGTGTCGTAAGTTTTAAATTTTTCATGGATTCGTCCATAGTCGTTCGAAGTGAGGGGGTTTTGCAAATCTTTACAATGACTCATCGCGTTTTACTTCTGGCGCGGAGTCTGCACTTCATGGAAGTCATCATGCCAGACGACCTCACTACGATCTCAAATCTCGTGATCTTGACCGCATGGCTCTCGCTCGGGACGTTGATCATTTCACTCAGCACCCGCCTTAGAATCCGAAAGTTGGAGTATGCAATCCTCGACCTGCAAGAAGCTGTCGGGGAACTAACGCAACCCCTTCAAGAAACTGATGAAAATCAATTAGAAGAAGCGTCCAGACCGGAAATACGGCAACGCACCCAGGGCGCTCCGCCCCCCCGGAAAATCGCTTAGTGCCTCCTCCCACTTCCTGCGTTATAGTGACGAAATGGGAAGTGATCCGACCGATCCGAAGAACTCGAAAAATGACGTCAAAGCACCGCACGGTGGGATTCAGGGCGTCGCCGACATGCTCAATTACATGGACAAAGAGACGCGCGAAAAAGTTCTCGCGAATGTAGCCGCACGCGATCGTTCAGTGGCCGAAAAAATTCAAGACAAGATGTTCGTTTTCGAAAGCATTGTTGAACTCGAATCTCGCGATATTCAGGTTTTGCTCCGAGAAGTGCCCACACGCAAACTCGCCATCGCGCTTCGCAACGCAAGTGATGAACTCAAAGCCCATCTATTTAAAAATCTATCCGCTCGTGCTACTCAAACACTGCAAGATGAAGTCACTTTGATTGGACCGCAACGCCTCTCGGATGTCACGGCGGCACAAGTGCAGATCGTCTCGCTTGCGAAAAAACTTCGAGGCATCAAGTAAGGGCATATTATGGAAGACATTGAAGTTCAAATCTCTCAAAACTCGGGAAATATGACCTCGGGTCTCATGACCATTCGCAAATGGCCCCTCGCCGAGAGACGAAGCCGGGCGTTCAAGCGCACGTTTAAAATCGTCGGAACCGTATACGCCTGCTCCCTGGTCGGTCTGTTTGTGCACATCCTTTTGCTGGTCATCCTTCCCACCCTGTTTTTGACAACGATTGCGGCGGTTCCGATGTTTATGAAGTTTTTGGGCGAAGAAGTCACTTTTTCTGAAGTGAAAGGACCATGCAGTTATTGCCACAAAGGGGTCAAATTCCGCCCCTATTTGGATACAAAGTTCGGCACTGAGATGACGATTCAATGCCCGGAGTGCGGACAAACGACAAAAGCTTTCACCACCGCATGACCGCATCGGTCTCTCTCGGAGATGTCACACTGATCATCCCTTTAGCTCCTCAAGAGAGAGCATGGATCAAACTCATTGATGATCTCGAAGCACTGCCGCGAGACACGGAGATCGTGTTTGTTGCCCCTCTCGAGCTTGATGCCAATGTCCTGAATAGTTTCTTTAAAGAAGCCTCTCAGAAGATCCGACAGCTCTCGGTCGGGCGAAAAGTTCGCATGATTCAATCCCTCACGGGACGATCTGTTCAGATGAATGCAGGCGCGCAAATCGCACAAAAGAAGTTTTTATTCTTCCTCCACGCGGACTCTCGCCTATCCGAAAACGCAATCGACGCCCTAGAAGCCTCGATCCAAAAAAATCCGGAAGCCCTTCACTATTTTGATCTCGAATATGAAAACGGAACGCCGCTCACGTTGATCAACACACTCGGCTCGTGGGTGGGGAGTCACGTCCTTGGACTTCCAACAGGGAGACAGGGATTTTGCATCTCGAGAGAGAACTTCGAACGCGTCGGAAAATTCGACGAGACACTCTCCGTCTCAGGCGAAGATCGTGCCTTCATCACAAAAGTCCGAGCAGCCAAGATCAAACTGAAATGCACCGACGAGTTCCTGCAAACGAGCGCAAGACGATTTCACGAACAAGGATGGCTTCGGACGAGCTCGAAGCAAGCGTGGCAGACTTTGCGCACGGTTTTTAGAAGATAGCGGGCGCGTTCAATGCAATACGATATCCGAAAACTTCGCGCGGATTTGATCGCGGTGTTTGTAGATATCCATGATCTCGGTGGGATCCCATTTCATCAGCGGGAAACTTCCCCACTGAGGAGCGCCGCCAGGAGGGTTCATCCTTGCGAGTGGTGAGTAGGTCCCTGTGCGGATCAGTGTCTGCTGAGCTTCGCTCGAAAAAAACCAATCATAGATCCGTTTTGCAAGCTCAGGATGCGGGCTGCGTCTCAAGATCGCGATCGAACTCGGCACCGGGATCGCGCCATCGGCAGGATAAAAAGGACGAATCGGAGATCCCTTTGTTTCGCCCTTCAGAATACTATCCAAAGATACCGCTCCGAGCGGACGTTCACGCGTTTCGATTCGAGTCGAGATCGCGGCGTTCCCACCGGCCGCCACCAAGTTCAATTTCCGAAGTTCCGCAAAATAATCCCATCCATATTTGCGGGCCAAAAAAGCCAACCACGTAAAACTCGGAACTGACTCGAGCGGGTTACCTACCGAAAACTTGGAGCTCCAAACAGGTTGAGCTAGATCTTTCCACGTTTTAGGGAGCACTTCGTTTTTGGCAGCTTCCGGATAAACCTCGGAGTGATAACCTAGAATAATCGCCGACAACCGGAACGCCGTAAACATCCCGTCCGAATCAGCGAAGTCCGCAGAAACTTCCGTGGCCTCCGAACTTCGATACGGAAGCAACATCCCGTTTTGCTTCATCTCCAAAAACCAAAAAGGATCACTCGTCAAAACTAAATCCGCCTGAAGCTGATCGTGTGCGATCTCTTCATTCACCTTGAGAGCGATCTCATCGCTCGCCGCCGCGTAAAACCGTGGATTAGCGTCCCCTACTGCCAGTCGAAGAGCGGGCTCCATCTCTGAGATCAACTCTTTACTGAAGTTCGTGTAGATCCAAACGTCTTTTTTGCGACTCCAACGAACGAGTACGATCGCCAAGATGAGCGGGATGGCCATCACTAAGAGGCCAATCATCGGTGAACGTCTCATTCGCCACTCTCCCATCCGCCGGTTTCACCCGCGAAGTCAGCGGACCAAAGGCGGCCAAAAGATTGATGAGCATTCGGCTGTCCCATCAGGAGCGACGTTTTTACAAAAGCCGCTTCGGGGGTCATTGAGCCTGCCCATTGACAACCTAACTTCAAAAGTAACCGGCCAGCTGCATAGGTTGACGGCGTTCCGAAAGTCGCTCCCTCCGAGACCACGATCACCGGCACTTGAGCCCGCCGCGCTGAGCGAATCAATTCAATGAAAGCAGGATCATGAGTGGGGCCCGTCCCAGAAGAAAATGCAATCAACACGAGCGCATCCAACTGTGAGAGCAACCCTTCTTGAATGGAACGCGCCGGAAAACCTGGAGTCAGATGAAACATCGCTACTTTACGGCTGAAAACAGGGGTAACTGGAGGCAGCTTCGATCGCTTAGGTCTCACGCGCGACTTGGTTTCACGATACCGAATCTCCGTCCCCACGACGGCGAGCGGAAGGTCGTTGGGAGTTTCAAATGCGTCGAACTCCGAGGCACTTCGTTTGCGAGTACGATTGCCCTGAAGCAGATGATCGTCAAAAAACACCATCACTTGATTCGGAACGCCCTCACTCACCTGAAATCGCGCCGCTGCAATCTCAATAGCAGAGACTAAATTGCGACGAGCATCGGTCCGAATCGCTGCGAGCGGTCGCTGAGCCCCCGTCAGAACAATGGGACAGCGACAGGGGCGTAATAAAAACGAGAGCGCACTCGCCGTGTACGCGAGCGTATCGGTTCCGTGCAAAACGACCACACCGTCGTAGTTTTTCCATTTGGATCGAATCAGCTTGGCAATTTGAACCCATTGCTCAGGGCCGATATGAGCACTATCGCAGTTCATCGCAATCTCCACATCACAGTGAGCGAGGCGATTCATCTCTGGGAGGTGCTCCTCAAGGCGCGCGCGCAAAAGCGCTGAGCTGATATTCGGTATTTTGAGCGCCCCAGACGGACGCAACGCCATACCAAATGTCCCCCCGGTGTAGACAATCAGAACTCGAGCTCGAGCAGTCTTCATGATTAAATCCAGAGTAGCTTTGGCTGGCGGATCTGTCCACTGCCCGTTAGAATCAAACTATGCGTATTTGCACCAAAGTCTATGCTGCTTGGGCGATATTCTCCGTGATCGGGCTCGGGAGCGGTTGTTCGCATTATTATCTCCCCGCCAATCACCTCGAAACCCCCGAAGTGAGCGGGCCCGACCGCGTGGGACGACTCGAGATCCTCTCTTTCCAATCCGGCACGGATCTGATCTCGCCTGCTCAGCTGACCACCCCCGCTCCAACGAGCAGCACAGCTCCAGTAGCGGTCCTTCAGGAGGTCACGCCGAGTTATACATTTGGTTTTGACGTTGCAACGACTGAGTCCCTCGACTTGGGCGTCAAAGTCGGCGTCGACGTCCCTCTGACGATCGTAGGCAAGTACCAGGTCTATGGCGCGCCGGAGTCTCGCGCTCAAGCACGAAACCTGTCGGCGGCGGTGATGATTTCACCCGGAGTTTTGAACTCAAACGGGGTCCTCTACTATCTTGTGGATGCGGCCGTGCCGGTGGGTTACCGAATTTGGCAAAACCATCTCTTGTCTTTAACGCCGTTTTTTAGTTTTGGAGGGATTTCGGGGGTCTCGATCCCTGCAGTTCCATCCCCCTCGGGCTCTGGCGTTTCATCACCGGCTACGACTTCGGCAACCTTTGACCAATATGGAATCGCGCTGGGATATCAATACACCCTTTTAGCCATCCACTTGCGAGGAGAGCTCTCCTATCTCGGGGGCGCGATGCAAACGGCTCAGATTGGCGGATTTTACGCCGGTGCTAGCTTGGGCTTTAATCTCTAGAAAGCCTGCCCAAACTGAGCGGTGAAAAAAGTCGCCGTCGCCCCGCTCGCAATCGGTTCAAACGGGAAAGCAAAATCCAGCCGAATCACTGCACGATTGAACTGCGGGAGCAACACTCTAAAACCGAAGCCAGCGGACTCGTGAAGCGTAAAATCTGAAGGACTATCAAACGCGTCTCCACAATCAAAAAAAGCGGCAGCCCCCACGTGAATCGTCGCCAAAACCACGGGTAAAGTCCTCAACTCAACGTTACCGATCAAACTCTGCGACCCCACCCAGTAGGCGATGGGATAACCACGCACGTAGTTGTCGCCACCCAACTCGTCCACGGTTTTCAACACGTCATCCGTTCGCCGCGTGTAACGAAGAGAAGTCACCAACCGCAAATCACCCAGCGGCTTGAGGAATCTCGGCGAATAGTTCTTCACCTGAATAAACCCCAAGCGATCAATCCACGGAGAATCCGTGAGGAATCCCGGCTCATACCGAATGCGAAACTCAGCCGAAACCGTGAGATCGTCCTCTCCCTTTGGGCCGAGCGGAAAAAACGACGAAACCGTCGTGAGCGGCTCCCAGTACGTGCTGGTAAAGCCCCAAAACCCCAACGCCGGGCTCGCAAAATTCGACTGCACTGTCCAGTCAACGCCAAGACGATGATCCTCGGTCAGCGCAAAAGTATTGAGATCGACGGCCTCGATGAATTTTGTCTGATAGTTGCGATACGAAACGTATACGACGTTCGCGTTCTCCGAATAAGGCAAAAACGAGTTCTCAAAATCCGCGAGTGCGGGAGCGGACACTGTCAATCCGCTGGGCATCGCAAACTGATGAACATAAGGAGCCCACCCCACCGAGATATCCTGTTTATGTTCGCTGCCAAAAGATCGGGTCAGCGACGCGGTTGCATCAACGAGTTGACGATCGAAAGCAAACGGGATCAACTCCCCCGTTACAGGAGAGGGATAATCATAGATCGCCCCATTCGTAAAAATCCGACTCACATCTTGCCGATAATTGAGACCCAGGGTCCATGACCACTGAGTCTCGGCCGTTCGCAGAGGTTTCGAGAGGGCGACAGATGCGATCGCCCCTTCCGTCAACCCGGTCGAACGATTGGAGATCACATCCGCTTTTTCGGTAAAAGCGAGATCCCCGCCCCAAATCCTGGGATCATCATACTCCTCGCCAAAAGTGAAAGTCGCAGGATCCATCTCAAAGTCGGCGATCACTTGCTTCATACGACCCAGAAGATTGGACTCCGTCAAACGGAGCTGAAGATTTTGTAAAATCGGCCCAACGAGTACGAAGTCTGAATCCAGACGCAGGCTCCAGATATCTTTGGTCACGACGAGCGCGATCACTTGGTCGGAAGTCGAGCCTTTACAGGGTACAATCCGCGCGACCGATACGAAGAGATTGGAGCGTAGATTGCGCGCAGTTTCCTGAATGAGGGAGGGAGATTTTTCTGCCCAAATATCGCCCGCCTTGAAAAGGAGCTCACGTTCCACCACCTGTGGCAGAGTCGTCACGTGGAAAATATTAAAAAACCTCGGCCACGGATCCTGAGCCATAAAAACGTCATAAGGGACGATCTCGATCCTCTCGATTTTTTTCCCATCCGGGTGAGGATCGACTTCGAGGTGTTCAATGCGCTCAGTTTGCTCTAAGAGGTCACGCTGGTACTGATCTCCCCCACCCGTCACAAGTTCGATGTCAGCGGCCGAAGCGACTGAGCCGACCAGGCAAGCGAGGCAGATAGAAATGCGCAATAACGCGCGGGGAGATAGCATAAGCTGGTTTTCCCACACTTTTCGGGTGAAGTCCAAAGCGGACGGGAAAACAACTCTGGAATTTCGCAGTCTTTTTGTTTACGATTTCGGACATGTCAATCGCAGTGATCACCGGATCGTCAGGTCTCATCGGAAGTGAAACGGCGAAGTTTTTTCACGAAAAAGGCATGCACGTGGTCGGCATCGATAACAACATGCGCAAGTATTTTTTTGGTGAGGACGGATCGACGGACTGGAATACGCGACAGCTTCAGAGTTCACTCAAAAACTTCGAACACCACGCGATCGATATTCGAGATCATGAGGCGATCGCAAAACTTTTGAGCAAATTCGGCAAGCAGATCTCCGTCGTGATTCACACGGCTGCACAGCCCAGCCATGATTGGGCGGCACGCGAACCGTTTACTGACTTTACTGTCAATGCAAACGGCACGCTCGTGATGCTCGAGACGATGTATAAGACGAATCCGGATGCTTCGTTTATTTTCACTTCGACGAACAAAGTTTATGGCGACACGCCGAATCTCCTCCCTCTCGTGGAGAGAGCGACCCGCTGGGAAGTCGACGCAAAGCACGCGTACGCCGAACACGGGATCGACGAGAGTATGTCCATTGATCAAACCAAGCACAGTGTTTTTGGTGCAAGCAAAGTCGCTGCCGATGTCATGACTCAAGAATATGGCCGCTATTTTGGCATGAAAACTGGTGTTTTTCGCGGTGGCTGCCTGACCGGCCCCGCGCACTCCGGCGCCGAGCTCCATGGTTTTTTAGCCTATCTGGTGAAATGCGTAGTGACCGGCAAGCCTTACACGATCTTCGGATACAAAGGCAAACAGGTCCGCGACAATATTCATTCGCATGATTTGGTGAACGCGTTTTGGCACTATTTTCAAAAGCCTAAAGCGGGCGCGGTCTATAATATGGGCGGCTCACGCCACAGCAATTGCTCGATGCTCGAAGCGATCCAGATGACCGAAGAACTCGCAGGACGAAAACTCACGTACACTTTGTCGGACCAAGCTCGATCGGGAGATCACATCTGGTGGGTGAGCGATATCCGCAGTTTTCAAAAAGACTATCCGGCTTGGAGCTACAAGTACGACCAAAAAATGATCCTGCAGGAGATCGTCGCAGCCACGCGTGAACGTCATGGAGCGGCCTCATGAAAATTCTCATCACCGGCGGTGCGGGTTTCGTCGGATCAAGATTGGCGCACGCGTTTCGAGCTCGAGACTCTCGTGCGACGATCGTCGCGTTTGATAATTTGAAACGCCGAGGTTCGGAGCTGAATCTGCGTGGTTTTAAAAATGCCGGGATTCAGTTCGCTCACGGCGATATTCGAAGCCCAGGGGATCTGGCTGATTTAGACGGCCCTTTCGATCTGATGATTGAAGCTTCGGCCGAGCCGAGCGTATTGGCCGGACTTGATGGTTCACCTCAATATGCGATCCAAACGAACTTAGTAGGCACTCTGAACTGCCTGGAATATGCGCGTCGCTCGGTCGGCGGGATGATTTTCTTGTCCACTTCGCGGGTGTATTCGATGAAGCCGCTCAAAGAGATCCGATTGGATGAGACTGCAACGCGGTTTGAGATTTCACAGCAACAGGAGCTCGTGGGCGTGAGTGCGCGTGGCGTAAGCGAGTCTTTTGCCACGCACCTCCCCCGCTCGATTTACGGCGCCACCAAACTCGCGTCGGAGTTGATGATCCAAGAATATGCGGACACTTATCAGTATCCCGCCATCATCAATCGCTGTGGGGTGATCGCGGGGAGTGGTCAGTTCGGCAAAGTGGATCAGGGCGTGTTCACATTGTGGGTGGCAAGTCACCATTTCAAAAAACCGCTGAAATACACCGGTTTTGGCGGCACAGGTAAACAGGTCCGCGACTTGCTTCACCCGTTGGATCTATTTGAGCTACTCGAACGACAAGTTCCGACGCTGAAGGCGAATGCGGGCGGGATTTTTAATGTGGGCGGCGGTCGTGCGATCTCGACCTCGATGCAGGAACTGACGGCGATCTGCCGTGAGGTGACGAGCTCGACGGTCGCGATTGCGGAGGACTCGAAAACTTCGTCGGTCGATATCCCTTTGTATGTGAGCGATTCTTCGCTCGCTGAATCGACGTTTGGGTGGAAACCCAAAACCTCCGTTCGCGAAATCGTATCGGAGATCGGGACATGGATTCGTGAGAACGAAAAAGATCTGGCGCCGTTGTTTTCATGAACGAGATCACTGAATACTACAATCAGAATGCACAGGCTGTTTCTCGAGAGTCGCTGGCGCGACGCGAGCGCGAAGCTCTCTCGACTTTTCGCTCCCATTTGACCGCAGGAGCGCGAGTGCTCGACGCCGGTTGCGGAGCCGGTCACGATCTGCGGTGGTTTACCGCCGAAGGATTCGCAGCCGAGGGGATCGATTTTTCGGATGCGCTGGTAGACGTCGCTCAGGGAACGGGGCTTGAGGCGCGGGTGCGCGATCTGCGGCTGGCGGATTTCGCAGCGGGAACTTTTGACGGCATCTGGTGCAACCGCGTACTGATGCATCTGTCGATTGAGGATTGCCATCGCGTACTGGGGATATTTTTCAAAGCACTCAAACCTCGCGGAGTTTTGTTCGTCAGTTTCATCGAGGGCGCCGGGTCAGAGAACGGTTCCGGGGGCGGCCCCGGTCCCCGCGTTTTTCGGTTTGCACATGAGGGGTTTTTGTCGCTTTTGCGCCAGAGCGGGTTCACCTTGATACTCAAGGGAGAGCGCGAGGAACCCGGCGGTGAGAAGTGGGTGGGGATTTTCGCGAGAAGGGCGTGAGTCCCCCCCTCCCCTCGCGAAGCATGTGCAGATCGCGTCTCGGGTACGCGCTCCTGCGACTTTATGAGAAGAAAGCGGGAGCGGGATCGTCGGCAAGGATTGGGGCTGGGCTTTGGAATGACCGCGAAAGGTGGCGGTGGTGCGAGGAAAATGCGGAAATTATTTTCTAAGTTTTATTGTCGAAGTTTTATTTGACAGATTTTTGGCAGTACCAAATTCAAGGTGATCACCACAGTGCGCATTTAGGCGCAGAATACGCGGCTTTTTGATTTAACGAGTTTTAGCCACGGAGATTAAATTTTTTTCATCTCGGCCTTCGTTCGTTCAATAGCTCGCCGGCTAGAAGGGCAAAAAAACAGGGTGTATAGGTTCTGGAAAAGGAGCCTGCCATGAATTTAACTTTGCTCTCTTCGAATGATCTTATCGTGTCCACCGAAACCGCCGTTCAACATGAACGTAAAGCGACGAGTGCCGTTTTAGATCATTTACGTGAGATAGAACGTCGACGACTTTTCGCAGAACTAGGGTATGCGAGTTTGTTCGAGTACTGCGTGAAAAGTCTTAAATATTGCAACGCCTCGGCGCAACTTCGAATCGATGCCATGCGACTCGCACGTGAGGTCCCTGAGGTACTCGAAAAATTGGATAGCGGTGAAGTGAGTCTCTCGAGTGTTGCGACACTGCAGCAGTTCTTCCGCGCCGAAAAGAAATCAGGAAAATCTTACGCCCCTTCCGAAAAACTCGATCTCGTCACACAAGTTGAAGGTAAGTCGCGAGAAGAGACTCAGCGAACTCTGTCCGAGATTTCACCCGCCTCCGTGATCCCGTCGGAGCGGGCTCGCGTTCTCACACCGACCCAGACCGAGATCAAATTCGTAGCAGATGAAAAGATGATGAACCTCATCGCCGAATTGAAAGCGTTGATGAATACTCCCTCCCCGAGCTATGCCGAAGTTTTAACCTTCGCTCTTCAGCTCGCACTCGGCGAGAAAAAACTCACACCGCAAAGACGAGCGCAGAATCAAGTCAGGCGCGAAACTTCGCAAGCCACTTCGCCGAACGAAGGAACTGGGCAGCAAAAAGAGAAAACAGCGCCCAGTAAAGCTCGCCCCTATATTCCAATCGCCACCCTTCGTACGGTCACACGGAAAACCGAAAACGGTTGCGCGTTCGTTTCAGCAGTCACAGGTCGGCGTTGTGAGGCAAGGAACGGACTCCAGATTGAGCACGCCCATCCCCACGCAAAAGGAGGCACCGATGATCCGGAAAATCTGACACTACTTTGCCCCGCCCATCAAAGAACGCGGGCGATTATGGAATACGGACAGGAAAAAATGCTGAAGCATCTCGACGCTACTTAAAGCGGCTCCGATCCACGCTCGCAAATTTCGTCAGCGTGGGCGAATTGTTGGCCGAAACACTGAAAAGTTGCAACTGGCCTTGGCCGATCAGCGTAAGCGAAAAATGAAGGCCGCACAAGAAATCACGCTCAACCCAGAGGACTTCCTAAAAATGGCGGCGGCTCTTAGCGTCTGAAGAGCGCCCTAGAGCCGCCGCCGCGTAATTACTTCTTCACACTAAAGGGAACTTCCGTGACGGCATGTCGGCCGATTAAGAGTCCGCCGAAAAACCAGCGCTCTTCAAAGTTTACTCTGAATGTGTAATTTCCATTTTTGAGATCACTTACACCAGTCTCATTCGGCGCATTCGTCAGATTGACCGAGTCGCCTAACCCCGGATACACCGCCGAGCTCCACCAAATATTGCCTCGATGTCCACCATTCAGCGAATAAACATTTAAAATCCGTTTCGTTTGATTAAACGGTTTAAACTCAGGCGACTCGTAACGATCCCATTGAAAAGTTGGATTGCCCGTACGCATCACTTCATGCGGACTCGGAGACCGAACCACCACATTGGTCGTCGCCGTCGTTCGATTCAAAACAAACCATCCGTTCACCATCGGCTTTCCTTTCACCTTGATATTAAGAAGGTAGAGCCCTTCTTTAGGCGCCGACGCCCCTTCTTCGGAACCGATTCGAAATGTAGGAACTTTTTGCTTTCCAATAAGTCCATCCGATACAGTACCAATACCGGCCTGCCGATCGAAAATCACCTCGTTCGGATACCGGATCACTTGCATTTGCTCGACCACTTTCTCAGTCTTAAGCAGGCAAAGAAGTCCCCAATCAAATTCCGTTCGATCTTTAACCGGATTGTAAGTACGACTGATATTCAAAACAACATACATAAATTCTGACGGCAACTCCCAATCCAACGGCACAATCGGGCCTTTTTCACTCTCATATCTCGAAAGCTGATCATAGACCCCGATCATATCGGGCTGCCCAACTTCCTCCGCCAAAATCTCCCGAGGTGCACGCACCTCATGTGCCTGACCCACGACCTGTTCGACGAGTCCCAAGATATGATCCTGGATCACGTTCGTATCCGTCACGTGGTTCATGAGCAACTGCTTGAGCCCCACCATCACACTTCGAACATCCTCGGTGCTTTTGAAATCCGTATTCGTATAGATCTTCGTCTCAAGCGCGCACACGTCGTCAGGCAGACCGAACGGGCAGACCGACTGAGCAAACGAACTCACCGAGCCCAAAAATACGGCCCCCAACAAAACAGCTGAAACAAATCTTCGCCTCATACGATTCTCCTTTGAATTAAAACGAGAGCGAAACTGCCCTCGTCTCATCACAGGATCGCCTTGACGATTGTCGGAGTTGTCATGAAGGCGCAAACTTTCGGTCATTTTTCAGCACCTTTTTGAACGTTTTTATTCAGCAACCGATATCCCACACCACGCACCGTCTCGATCAAACTCGCATCCAACTTTTGGCGAAGCTGTACAATGTGGTTATCCACGGTTCGAGTAGTCGGATAATTGTCGTAACCCCAAACCTGGTTCAATAAAGCTTCGCGCGGGAAAACCCGATTCGGATTCTGAAGCAAAACTCGCAGTAGCTCAAACTCCATCTTCGCCAACTCAATCGGTCGACCGCGATATGAAACTTCGCGCGAGGCGAGGTCCATCCGAATCCCCGCAAACTCGACAACGGAGAGCAACACTTCGCTGACTCCCATCGCGACCCTTGCCACTCCCTCAGCTTGCGCGACTTTTCGGATTTGAACTCGAATCCGCGCGCAGAGTTCGCGCGGTTCAAACGGCTTGGTCATATAGTCGTTCGCACCTGCCTCAAGCCCTACGACTTTATCGATGAGGTCCGCGCGCGAGGTGAGTAAGATCACAGGCGTCGCACTCCCTTCTCGATGAAGCTCCTTTAAATAATCAATCCCTTGACCGTCCGGCAACATCCAGTCGAGCACCATCACGTCAAAATGAGTCAACCGAAGCGCACGCGCCTCCATCAGGGTTGAAGCGATTTCGACCGTGAATCCTTCTTTTCCTAAGTATCCGGCGAGAGACTCCGAGAGATTGCGATCGTCTTCGATGAGTAGGATTTTCGTCTTTATCATATTATGGACTGACCTTGGCGGATTCGAAGACTAAACGTCGTGGGATTCGCGGCAAAAGAGAGATCTGCATTCATCGTGTCACTCACTTTGCGCACAATCGAGAGCCCAAGCCCCAGACCTCGGCTCGTCGATCCTTTGACAAAGGGTTGAGCCATCGCCCCCAAGTCCGGCTTAAAACAAATCCCCGCGTCTTGAACGGAGATTTCTAAAACGCTGCTGCGCACTTCTGCGATGAAACGAACTGGGGACTGACCATGCGACAGCGCATTCTCCAAAAGGTTCTTCACGCAAACGCCCACCCAATACGCGTCGAGCGTAAAAGGACCGTCGCAGTTTCGAAGATCCACATCGACCTTGCCTTCAAAAGGCTCCAAAACAGCGCGCAGGAGGGCCGAAACCGACGGCACTGTTTTAAAATCAAACTGGATCAAACTCCCATCACCCTCGCTGCCCAGATAGTGTTTGCTCACCTCCGCTAAACGATGAAGCCGCTGGACATCATCACACATCCGCAACATCGAACCTTGCAATCTCGACGGGATCGAATCGAAACGATCCATGATCTCTTCAGACGAAACCACCAGACTTGCGAGCGGTGTCCGCAGTTCATGAGTGAGCGTCTGAAGAGCAAAGCGCTTGCGCTCTTCTTCGAGTTTCTGCTGCACGAATTTTCGAATGGAGATCCACACAAGAACTCCCGTCATCACTGCTGTGAAAAGAAATAGAATCAGCGTCTTCATCTGAATACTTTGGAGCGCCTCATCCGTACCGATTTGCCAACACACCTGGCCCTCTTTCAGTACACACAGATGCCCTTCTTGCAGATTCTCCGCGCGATATTCTGTCTGCGCGAGAGCCTGATCCCAATCCCGGCGAGGATAATAAAAAAACGTATTGGGCCGGCCCAGTAGATTCGACGAACTCGCGTGCTCCAAATCCCTCGGAAGTTGTCGAAAAAAAACGTAAGACTTGCCTAAAACCAGCTCATCACCATCCGACACCGATTTTAACGAGTCCGAGTCAAGCGTCGCCAGCCGACTCCGAGCCTCCTCGCTCTCAATGTGAAATTGCGCTTCCAGTTTCGCCAGTTCCGTCACGTGAAAAAAGGGAAGATGTGCCTTCACCCAAGTCGGATCGATCACGAGGCGATCTGACGTCTGAGTCGCGAGAAACGCAAAACTCCCGCCCAAAACCGATGTAAACGGAGCCCTTTCAAAGAACCCCTGGGGAAGCCTCGAGAGTTTCCTGCATTTAAACTTAAACCACTGCCAAGTTTTTTGAAGCGCAAGATCGTTAGACAATGACAAGCGGGACGCCCCCTTTCCCGCGCAATCCTGGGCATAACGAAAGAGATTCGCCATCTCTCCGAACGCGTAACGCCCGTTTTGGGGTAACTCAAAAGCCGGATCGACGAGCTGCGAATATTCCGAAGGAGGGAAAAGCGACGCCAACGCCACTTTGCCCGCAGGGTTTGTAAGGTGCTCAAACCGCGCTTTGAGCTGGACGATATCACTCACCGACCCCTGCGCTGTCCGAGGCGCGTTCCGAATCGAAAGCGACAAGTAGCCAGCGTAAAACGCCAGCCCCACAGCCAGAAATATCAAAAGTGCGTAGAGTCTCATGGTTTTCATCTTTATAAATCGCCGAAATAAATCGCCGAATTCCCGCCGCTGCTGCTGCGACTTCCTCTCGGCTCCTGAATACAGTAGGGCATAGCATCAAGGCGATTGTCATGACAGTGTACTTTTTATGTAAGGGAGCGTAAAAATATTTAGCCCCAAGCCCATTGTCGTGCTAGCTTTTTGCTTCTAATGACCAGGACAGCGGAGCTGTCCGTTGTTTCAGGACGGGCGTAGCCGGTCCAAGAGAATTACGAGAGAATTACGAGAGAATTACGAGAGAATAAAAGGAGATTACACCATGTCCCGCTCATTGCCTGCTTGCCCAAAAATCGAAATCGCTCAGCCCTCTCTCACTCGCCACACATTGGTTCTCCTCCCTAAAAAGGCAGACCTCAAAGAAGCGGGGATTGCGAATCTTCCATCCCACCTCAAGGATCACTCTGCACTCAAGGGCGACCGCGGCGCGAAGCTGGTTTTGCACGGCAATCCAGCTACCGTGATTTTCGGCATCGGTGCGGCGGACGAATTCAACGCTCAAGAAGCTGCTGAATGGGGCGAGGCTGCGGGTCATTGCATGAACCGCGAACAGATCGGCGAGTTTCAAGTGAAACTCCCATCGAGCGTGACCGACAAACACGTCGCGCTGAATTTCATTAAAGGACTGATGCTCGCGAACTTTCGCGTCGATGAATTAAAGTCTAAACCCGCGACTCCCGCCAGCGAAGTCTCCAAAATCTTCGTCGCAGGCAAAATCACCGCGAAAATCGACAAATCCGACCTCACCCTCCTCGAAGGTGTCGTTCACGGGATCACGTTTGCTCGCACGATCATCGAACTTCCGGCCTCCAGCGCGGACCCCACGGGCATCGTCAAACGCTTTGAATCGGCCCTCGACAAACGACACCTCGAAGTCGAGATCTGGGACGAAAAGCGCATCCAAAAAGAAAAAATGGGCCTCCTCGCCTCCGTCTCTGCAGCATCGGCAACGCCTCCGCGTTTCCTCATCGTTCGCTACGGCAAAGATTTCAAAAACAAACCCACCCTCTGTCTTGTCGGAAAAGGCGTGACGTTTGATACCGGCGGGATCAATCTCAAAACTTCGTCGTGGAAGGATCTCCTCGGCATGAAAAAAGACATGGGCGGCGCCGCGGCCGTTTTGGGCACCATGCTCGCCCTCGCCGAATCGCGCCCCGCGCTTCGCGTGATCGGCATCACTCCTCTCACAACCAACTCCATCGGCTCGCACGCCACTCTTCCAGGCGACGTTGTTACCTCCTACGCAGGCAAAACCGTCGAAATCCAAAACACCGACGCCGAGGGCCGCCTGATTCTGGCCGATGCTCTTCACTATGCCGTAAAACAAAAACCAGATTATATCGTCGACGTCGCGACATTGACCGGCGCCTGCGTCGTTGCACTGGGTGAACACCTCACTGGACTTTTTTCGAATCACACGGGCTTCCAACAATCGATGCTTCAAGCCGCTTCAGACTCGGGCGAGCCTGCTTGGCCGATGCCGCTCGGACGTCGCTACGGAGATGAACTCAAATCCGATGTCGCCGACATGGCCAATATGGGCAAGGGCCGCGACGGCGGCGCAGTTCTCGCGGCGAAGTTCCTCGAAAAATTCGTCGAGAACACACCGTGGTGCCACCTTGATATCGCTGGCACTGTCGACCTCGGTGATCCTGCTAAAGCAGGCGCGCACGTCAAAGCCGCGGGCCGAATGGTTCACACCTTCGTGACCCTCGCTGCGAATCTCGCGCAGGGGAAATAAACTTTACTCTAAGCTCACAAGATCGGCCGTGATCGCTACACCCTCGTCAATGTAGGGCGCTTCGACTTCTTTGCCCTTTTCTTCTTTGCTGAGTTTCTTGTCTTTTTGAGCCGCTTTTTTAGCCACCTTCTCGGCGGCTTTTTCTTCTTTGATCTCTTTTTCGGTCTTCTTACGAAGGTCGGCGAGACGGATCAGGCCTTTGTTTTTCGCTGCTTCTTCATTGTTTTTGATGATCTCAGCGAATTTTGCATTGTGATCCACGCGCTCTTTTGAACGCTCAGCCACTTTGTGAATCAAACCCGCGTCGATCGGAGTCCAATGTTTCACCGGATCTGGCGTATTCGCTTCGGGTGATAAAAACGGCGGGATCTTTTGCGGTGGCAGCGAATAATCCAACATCTTCTCACCCACATCGGAGTTGAAGAGAGACGGCAATAGAACGTCCGACGGCACACCACCATGCTGGGTTGAAACACCGCCCGCTGGGAAGAACATCCCCATCGTGACTTTCATCGCTCCGAACTCGTCGCCCAAGTTTTGAACGACTTGGACTGAGCCTTTACCAAAAGTCTGGTCACTCCCAATGATCACAGCACGGTGATAATCGCGCAAGGCGCCCGCAACAATCTCGGAGGCCGATGCACTCAAACGACTCGTCAAAACCGCAAGTGGTCCTGCGTAATCCACATTCTCATCAACGTCCGCGAGAACGTCCACTTTGCCCGTGTTATCCTTCGTGGCAACAACGTTTCCCTTTTGGATAAAGAGGCCGGCAATCTTCACCGCGCTCTCGAGCAGTCCGCCTCCGTTACGAGACAGGTCGAGTAGAATCCCGTCGACCTTTTGAACTTTCGCTTCATCGATCAACTTCTTCATATCATCATAGCAGTGGCGCGTGTCGCGGTCCCCCCCACCGTAAAATGAAGGGAGATCGATCACACCGATTTTAATCGTCTTGTCGCCCACTTTTCGAGTTTGATAAGTGATCTTCGCGGCCTGATCCTTGATATCGATCTTATCGCGAACGATGGTGACATCAAAAGTCTTCGTCTTCTCCGCTTGACGAAGAATCGTCAGAGTGACTTTCGTCCCCTTCTTGCCACGAATCAGCTTCACGACTTGAGGTAGATCCATATCGATTACGGAGACTGCTTTTTTACCTTCTTGTCCGACAGCGATAATTTTATCTTTAGGACGGAGAACTTTCGACTTCTCTGCGCCGCCCCCTGGGATTGTATCTTCGATCACCGTAAAACCATCTTGAGAACTCAGCGAAGCACCGATCCCCTCAAGAGTGAGTTGCATGGAGATTTGGAAGTCATCCAGCACGTCCTTGGACATATAACTCGAGTGCGGATCAAGCGCGCGCGCAAAGGCATCGGCAAATCCATCAATATCATCGTCCGGCTTGCGATCTTTCAAATGTTTGGTGATCAATTCATATTTGTGTACGAGCTGCTTTTTTGCAGCCGGCAGCTTCATATCCGTGAGCAGATAATTGGAGACCTGAAAGTGGATGAGCTTTTGTAAAATCGAATGCTTCTCGTCCATTGACTTCGGATACTCTCTCTTATCCGGATCCATGACGAACTCGGTGGACTCATCTAACTTATAATCCTTGCCCAAAAAATCTCTGACAAACTTCTCGTTTTCGGCGGAGCGTTCAATCATGAGTTGATTGGCCCGATCCAGCAACGAACAATCGCCCGCGCGCGCGGTGGTAAAAACACCGGGAAGATCAGCACGAAGATGATTGATGTCATCTTGTAAAAAAATCGTCTTCGACGGATCCATCCACTTGATCAACTGATCCACGGTGCGACTCTTCACTTCCGGAGTGAGAGCTTTGATCGAATAATGGTTACGGAAAAAAGCCTCGAACAAGCTGGGCAACATCCGACATTGGAGCCCCGCCTCCGCCACCGGCGCAACCATCCATTGCATTGAAACGAAGGAAAGCAGAATCACTGCTCGCGAGACCGTTTTTCGAATTTTCATCCTTAGAATGTACTGCTGGACAAAATAATTAACAAGATGATGATCTTGCCTACTTCGAAAATCTTCGAAGCCTATCGCTCTTCCGAAACACCCGTAGGGTCTTCGGAGGTTAGGACGTCTACTTCGTCCGAATCGTCGTCATCGTCATCTCCGTCCCCCCCCCGAACAGGGGTCAGAAGATCGAGCAACTCTTTGCGAGAGAACGCCTTAAGTCCGAGCGAACTTTCTTCGATCAGCGCGCCAGACAAGGCAACCTTGGATTCAATGATCCCAGCAATTCGCTCTTCAACAGAGCCGGGCGTCTGCAGTTTGAAAACCTGAACGCCACGAGTTTGACCATAACGATGTAACCGGTCCGTCGCCTGATTTTCACGCGCGGGGTTCCACCAACGATCAAAATGGATGCAAACACTGCCTGCCGTCAAATCAATACCGAGGCCGCCAGCCAATAGACTACATAGGAAAACTTTGCACTCCGGGTCCTCGGCGAAGCGCTCCATACGTGCAGCGCGATCAGGAGTATCCCCGCGAAGCTCCGTATGACCGACTTTGCGCTCTTTGAGGAAATGCGCGATCAAATCAATCATCCCCAGATATTGGGTGAAAACAACCACCTTCAACCCCGAACCCACGGCTTCGTCGATCAACTCTACGAAAGTTTCCCACTTACCGCTTTCACTCGGATTGATCGTCCCCAACTTCGAAACCTTGCCGCTTGTGAGCTTCGAAAGTTTCGGATGATTACAAATCTGCTTTAGGCGAGTGAGAAGAACCAAAATATTGGCATAATCCACTTTTTTTCCAGAGCGTAGATCATCTCGCGCACGTTCTGCCTCGGCCCCACTCAAGCAAGCACGGTAGGCCTTGCGCTGAATTTTAGTCATGTCGCAAGAGATCACTTCTTCCGTTTTTTCGGGTAGCTCTTTGAGAACCTGCGCCTTTGTTCGTCTCAGAATAAAAGGCGAGACCATGCGCTTTAAGGCCTGTGCTTGAACATCCGGCGGAGCTTCGCGGCCCCAGCCATAAAGTCGCTTGAATCGAGGCAAAGAACCCATATAACCGGGGAGCAAAAACTCCATGAGAGACCAAAGATCCGTCGACTGATTCTCAATCGGCGTACCGGTCATCGCAATCCGATACTTACTCTTGAGAGTGCGCGAAGCGCGCGAGTTCAGCGTGCCCGCATTCTTAATCGCCTGCGCTTCGTCGAGCACGACAATATGCCAATCACGGTCACGAAGAGCCTGCTCTCGCTGCAAAATCCCGTAGGTGGTCAAAACAACGTCTACACCGCTCTCCGGAAACTTACGAGAACTCCCGTGAAACACATGACATCGCAAACCGGTGTCATATTTTTTGAGTTTCTGACTCCACGCCGCGATGACTGACGTCGGCGCTACCACGAGAGTGGGCTGCTTAGGACGAGTCGACTTCTTCTGATAAAGACTCGAGAGAAAGGCCAAAACTTGATGCGTTTTACCCAAACCCATTTCGTCAGCGAGAAGCGCGCCGAGGCCACGATGGTAAAGACTCCAAAGCCAACTCAAACCATTGTGTTGGTATTCGCGAAGATCAAACCCGTATTCGATCGTAGGGAGCACGGGGAGCTTCTTTTTCTCAAAGTTCTTTTTCCACTCGTGGAACTCTTCCCAATTCGAGTCGACGTTAAACTCCTTCACACCTAACTCGAGACTCAAACGATAGACTGTGATTGGATGGAGCGGGTGGTCCGAATCATCATAAAGAGCACCGAATCCAGTCGACAAAACTGGCGCTTCCGTAGACTGAACTCCAGTACGATTCGCGTACTGATAAAGCTGCGCGAGTGAAGTCTCGAAACAATAAATCTTATCCCCAGCCGGGGTCGTTCGCCAAACATAATGGCTACTCAGACGCCCGACTTTTGCGAGTTCGGAGAGTTCGTCGGAACTAATCTTCTCGCCGTCCGGACCCATGAACTCATAGGTCATCAAGCGATTTTTGTCGGATTTATTGCCCACGTTGAACGACAGAAGTTTCAGCGGGCGAGTTTCGACTTTCACATCGACTGCGCGATCAAAAACGATCTGCTCTCGCAGTTTATGAGTGAGTAACTTGGCCAGGTTCTCAAGCGCTTGCTGCCCTTGATAGATCAACTTTTGCGAATCCATCTTTTGGATAAAGTTCACTTCATCATCCGGCAAAAGCTCAAACGGCGGCACCTGTACAAGAAGACCTTGAGTGGTTTTCCACAGTCCGGCCTGCTTCTGGCGCGTGAGATAGGTCAGGGTATTGATCTGCATCGCCTTCGTTTGAGGGTCGCGATAGCGGATCCCAGATTCGACGGTGAGAGCTGTGAGAACTTTGCTTTGAAACAATCCACGGACATACAAAACCGGTTCGCCTGCTATGGGAGCAGGCCCCGTGAGTTCCACTTCATTCGGGGGGCGGACAAAATCCAAAAGCGCCGCTGCTTCAACCAATGTCACGGGAAACGCAAACGAGTCACCCGTCGCACTCGTGCCCTGAACAGAACCCGCCATCAGATCTCGACGAACGATGAATTTAGTACCAAAAACTTCGCTATGAACTCGCAACAAAGCACGTAGACGCACGTCTTTTTTTGCACCTTCTTCGTCTTTGAACACGACTTCGGTATTCGACAGATCCCGCGTTCCAACGCCGTAGCTGGATTCAACAACGCCAGTCCGGAGGAGACTCCCTCGCTCAACGACCCAGATCCCGAGTGCTGCGACATGCTTGCAATGGGTTTCATAAAGTCGGTGCGCAGGGCAGGAGCACTTTGAGTTAAAAATCGCTCCACGAGCCGCCATGATGGCCGTCTCATAGGCTGCTTCATCGGTACCCTGGACCTTACCCATGATCAGGTCGCCATCTAATTTTACATCACTGACGCGTTCTTCACGAAAATAGACCTGTCCCCGACGCCAACTGGTGGGCGAGAACTCCCGCTTGATCTGCGAATAAAAAAGCATCCGGCGATCTTACCAGATCTGACGAAAATTTCACTGAGAAACTGATCGGAATTCTCGGCGATTGACTTCGCCCCCTCTTTGATGGTATTTGACACGCCGCGTGCCAAACCCCATTACGACACCTGAGAAAATCACGAACGAAACGGTCTACCGAGAGGCGTGCAAGCGCTTTCTCCCCATGACCCGTCGTGAAATGCAGTGGCGCGGTTGGGATGAACTCGACGTGCTATTGGTCTCAGGCGACGCCTATGTCGATCACCCCACATTTGGGATCCCCTGTCTCGGACGCTGGCTCGAAAAACTCGGTCTGCGCGTCGGCATCATCGCTCAACCTCGCTGGGACTCGCCCGCAGACTTTCTCGCGCTCGGTCGCCCTCGACTCTTCATCGGCGTCTCATCCGGTACCGTCGACAGCATGATCAATAACTACACCGCCAACAAAAAAGTGCGCTCGGACGATATGTATTCCGAAGGCGGCCGCGGCGGCAAACGCCCCGATTATGCAAGTATTGTGTACTCACGCTTGGCCAAAGAAGCGTTCCCTGAAACACCCGTGATCGTCGGCGGTGTTGAAGCCAGCCTCCGGCGCCTCGCTCACTACGACTACTGGCAAAACCGCGTTCGTCCCTCGATTTTAGCAGAAATCTCTGCCGAACTCCTCGTTTTCGGCATGGGCGAACGCACGACTCAAACACTCGTCACTGAATTCAAAAAAGCTGAAGCCGCGATCGGCGGCCCTGTTTCGCTCGCCCACGACGCCACTCAAAAAGCTCTCAAGGTCCTGCGCAGTCAGCGCGGGATTGCGTACTACACCACTCGCGCCGAGGCCCGCGAAATCGAACCCCGCCTCTCGCTGCCTTCTTATGAAGAAGTCCGCGATGATAAGAAAAAATTCGCAAAAGCCGCCTATTTCATCGAATACGAGGCAAGCCCTTACAACGGCCAGCGCCTCGTGCAGTTCCACGGCAACAAAGCCGCCGTCGTAAACCCACCGGCGTTACCACTCTCGACCGAAGAACTCGACTCCGTCTACGAGATGCCCTTCTCCAAAGAGCAGCACCCCGTTTATAAGGAACGCATCCCGGCCGCGGACATGATCCGTTTCTCGGTCAACTCCACGCGCGGTTGCTTCGGCGGTTGCTCGTTTTGCGCGATCACGCTGCATCAGGGCCGTATCGTTCAATCTCGATCCGAAGACAGCCTGCTCAAAGAAGTCGAAGACCTCAACAAGGTTCCGGGGTTCAAGGGCATCGTGTCTGACATCGGCGGCCCGACGGCTAACATGTACAAACTCCGCTGCAAGAGCACAGAGATTCAAAGCAAGTGCCGCAAGCTTTCGTGCGTTCATCCGAAAGTCTGCCCACACCTGCACACCGACCACACTCCCCAAGTCGAATTGCTCGAAAAAGCGCGCAATTTGCCCGGGATCCGCAAGATCCACGTGGCGTCGGGCTTACGCTACGACCTCTCGATCGCTGACAAAGTCTCCGGCCAAAAATACATGAAAGACCTCATCACTCATCACGTCGGTGGCTACCTCAAAGTCGCCCCTGAACATCTCGACGAAGAAGTCCTGCATCTCATGAAAAAACCGGGACTCAAAAACTTCGACGAATTCGTGAGCTACTTCGAAGAAGTTTCAAAAGAAGCGGGTAAAGAGCAGTACATCGTTCCGTATTTCATCAGCGGCTTCCCGGGCACCACCCACGAGAAGATGGAAAAAGTTTACGACTACATGAAAGAAAAAGGCTGGAACTTAAAACAAGTCCAAGCCTTCATCCCCACTCCTATGACCCTCGCTACTGCGATGTACTGGACTGGACTCAACCCGATGGGGCGCGCGCCACTTTACGTCGCGAAAGAAAAAAAAGACCGCAAGCTCCAGCAAGCCCTCCTACAGCCCCACAAACCCGGCAATCGCGAACTCGTCGATAAATATCACAAAGAGCAGAGCCGCCCGCGAAATGGAACCGTGATCAAAGTGGGACAAAACGCAGTGGTGAAACCAGGACTGCGCAAATCCCCCGCCAGGTCCATCGTCGAGCCGCCCAAAATGGGACACAAGCTGCTCTTAGACTCGCGCTAACGCGTTGGTGGGATTCGCGCTAGAACTGCGAACTGATACCGACCGCACCACTGTAAATCAACTTTCCGCTCGGAATTTGAGTATCTGGGTGATCAAACGTGCGGTCATCTCCAAAGTCCGAAAAATTATCACCGAAACTCGCCTCGCCGTCCGCGCCGACCGTCCAATGAGCTGAGATTCTCTTTTGCCAACCGGCCCCGAATGCCCCCGAGAGGATCCCATTGTAATACGGATCACCCGTTTTATTCTGAACGACCCTGCCAATGTCAGCCACTGCATAGAACTGCCCTAATTTCCCGACCGGGATGGCGCCCTTGAGTTTCTCACGAAAGGCCGTCGCGGAATTTTTATCGATCCCTTCCATCACATAGATATCAGATTCCACGCGAATATAACCTTTGGCATCCCCTTCGCTGCCGAGTTGCAAGATCGCATCGATTTTATCGTAGGTCGTTTTGGGGGTAATTTTTTCGGAAGCAAGAGTCGCGGCGTCCATATCAATCACGCGAGAGACCCCAATCTCAAACGGTCCTCCCATCGGATTGTAGGTGACCGCAAATTTTCCCTGAGCATCAGGTGCAGGCATTGCCCCAATCACTCCGATCTCTCCAGGCTGCATGTCATAAGCTCTTCCGTTAATTTCAAGTTTTCCCGTCAAGTCATTGATCCTCGCTGACCCCTTGATATCGGCGCCAACATAGGCGGTCGTGCGATTGCTCCCTGAGTCTCCGGACTCCCACTGACCGATCGTCGGTGCGCGAAGTCGCATCGCACCCGCAAAAATTTTCGCACCGTAAGTGACTTCATCAACGAGCGAATTTTTTAACTTCTGATCGGCTTCAAAGTTTCCAACCACGCCACCGTAGCCGATCTGATACGTGCCACCGTCGTCAGCCTCGTAATTCGTGTCACCAAAGTAGGCTTTGACGAAACTTTTATCGTCGATCCTCGTGGCCGCTTCCGCATTGACAGTGATCGAGCGGTTACTGACCACTACTTGAAAATTCGCGGCGTCGTCTTTCAATTGATTTCGACCTTCAACTGTATTTCGAATCCATCCACCGAGATCCGTCGTCATCGCATGGACATCGCCGGGCCGACTCTCGATATAGCTTTTAGCCGCGCCCGCGCCGAGAATTCGTGTCGAGATATTATTGGCCGTCTTCAAATCCTGCGTGTGTGTGTCGACAACCTCACCGTAGTTGACCAAATAATAATCTTTCGTAACTGGATCCTGAAAGAACCCAACCGCATGATCTCCTCCCAGCCCGCCGTTCGGACCCTGCGCCCAAAAACCGCTCGCGCTCCCCACATTTTCCATCCCCATGGCTCCCGCGATTTGTGCAAGCAGGGCGTTGATGTCACGACAAACCCCAGCCCTTCCGCCGGTACGGGCGACATCATAGATTTGCTGAGGAGAAGTGGCTCCAAACGCCGCATCACTAAAGTTATAATCCTGCTGATACTGTTTTCCCAAAGTCGCCAAAATCGCGAGCTTCTGGTTCAAATTGAGCGGCAAAGTTTTTAGATAATTCAGATAGCTCGTTAATGTTGGATAGGAGTTTGGATTCGCACCCGGCAAACTCGGCGCCGTCGCCTGCATGATCTGATTCAACTGCTGTTGTGTAAACTGACCGTTTGCGCTCACCGCGCTGAGACCCATGACGTAACCCGGCTTCGCGGGATCACCTTTTGAGAAATAATCATATTTAAACGTGGCGTCTATCAAGTGCGAGTAAGCCGGCTTATCTTGCGCATCCGTATTCGCGTCGGCGAGAACCTGTTGCATGTCGGCCGACAATTTCATCGAATCATCGCTAAGCAGTGAGGATCCCAGAACCGGCGGTGTCTTAGCGGGAGGGCAGCCTCCAGAATCAGACTGCGCCGCGGAGCCCGTGTTACCCGCGAAACCCAGTGACGACCAAAACGTAAAAACCGCACCGACCCAAAACCCGGCTTGCCCCTTACAGTTCATAGCTCTACTTATCGGCATTCTCGGGGCATTCTTGGGACATTCTTTGAGCATTTATAAGGATTGTTAAAGCCCTAGCATCATTCTCAGAGTGCGGGTGACGCAATCCCAACGCGTGAGCGGCCGGGGAGCCTTTACTGGCGGAATCTCGGCACTCCATTTTCGGGGGTCTTGCAGGATCTCTTGAAACCCGGACAGCACTTCGTCAAAATTTTGAACCCCTCGTGCGGCCTGTGCGCACTCACTCGATGGCCATGTCACCGTGTCGCGAACAGTTTGATAGATCACCTTTCGTCCCGAGACAGCGAGATCCGGATTTTGTAGGGACTCCGCCAGACGCTGATACCACTTTTTTATGACGTTCGAATCAGAGGGGACGGCATTTTTCAATTTTTCAAGTAGATGAGTGCGATACCACTTCGAACTTTGCAAAAGCCGAAGATCTTGATCAAACCCGATCCAACGTTTGAGATCACTTCCTGGCTGAGTCAAAAACGTCGATGGATGGAGCGATTGAAGATTCGGAACCATCAATCCCTTAAAACGATTGAAATCTAACCCCATCTCTTCGATGTAAATAAAGTATCGATCCACCAGCTCCTGGCGACTAAACTTAATCCGATTTGTGTTCGCAAAAACGATCGGATCTGGATTGTTTTTTACGAATTCGATTCGCTTCTCCATAAGCTCGCAAATCAACGCGAAGTCCTCCGCACTTTGCTGCATTTTCATAGATCGAATCTCAAAGGGAGTATCTTGAACTAAACTTGCATCAGGAACCTTCTTGATCGAAAGCGCCTGATAATGCGCTCCCCCTCCCAGAACGTAGGACTTGGAGTAGACATCGTTCAAAATCGTTTCGGCCATTTCTTGCGGAGCTTTAAATCGATGCCGGGCCTGCTGCCTTTCCACCAAATTGACGAGATTGCCACGAGCTTCTGACGACAGTGCCGAAACCGGCGGAGCATTGTAAAAGTCTTTTAAAAAAACTCCCGCCGACAGTTCGGGATGATTTGCGTGATCAACGAAAAACTTCAGAAACGCTTCTCCGTCTCCATCAAACGAAGAGAGCGTGCCGATATTCAAATGCCCCGCCGCTCGCGCGAACTGAGAGTCGCTACCGTTTGGCTCCAACGATAGGGATTTTGCGGCATCAAAGATCATCGTCTGAATACGGTGCTTGTTTTTTTGTACCTCAATCAAGGTCATGGGCTTTGTTAGAATCTCAACGACCCAAGGGTCAGCCGTGATCTCCATCCACCAACCGTCTTCGAACGTCACTCGGTAAGAAGGGATTCCCAAAAAGATAAATTTGCCCGCCCTTGCTTCGATTTTGCAGGCCGGACACAGCTTCGCGACCTGCGCGCGAAAACGGCTGATCATTTTACCCTCGATCGCGACTTCGGGTAAATTGCCACCCGTTGCTAGGATTCTTGCGACACTGGTGATCGAATAATGTTGAAGCTCTTTCGAGCCAAATTCGAACTCAGGCCCATAAGTCGGGGGCCAAGCTCGGCAGGAACTTGCAGCCAAAAAACTAGAAACAATGAAAAGAAACGCTACACCCGTCACATCTAAAAAAAACCTTGATGTAAAAGGTAGGCGCTGAAACAGAGACACGTCCTTTTAAAACCCGACCCCGAGACTGATTGAGATCGATTGCGACTGAATCAGATAATTTGCAGCCTGCCCCGTGTTGTCTATGTATGGAAAATTGAGATTCAAATCATCAAAGTCCACCGCAATCGTCAAAGGCGTGCCATTCGGAAGTGGATGACTCCATCCCCCGCCGACCGCAAACTCGGTACTCGCGAATGTCGGGATAAAGTTGTTCATGATCGGCGAAAATTTCGAATACAAATAAATCGAATCCGCCTTGCCGAACTTACGACTCAACACCGGGAAGATTTGTGGACCATACATATTGTTGAAGCCTGAGTATTCTGCAAGAGTATGGATGACTGCGGCAGGTTGGCTCACAAGCGAAGTCGTATAGTACCCCCCGCCCATAATACTCAAACGCCAAGGACTCGTGACAAAAGGCACGACAAATCCGATACGCGCATTCGCGCCTAAAAACCGGATATTCGTGGACGCTACGGTGGAGGTCAACGGCATAGCCGTTCCGTAAACGTTGAATGCCACGTCCCAGTTCGGAGGGAAAATCAGAGACTGATAACTCACCTTCGCCGTCAACGCCAATTCGGACAGAGGAGAACAATCCGTTTCAGTATAATTGATCGACGTCACACCTAAACTCACCCCCAACGACGAACGCTTAGGCGGCTCAAACTTCGCATGATTTTTAAACGCGTCGTAATCCGGAAAATCGATCCCCACTTCTTCTTCTTCGACTTCACCCATCGGGCCCACGGCCATGATATCGACCGACGTCGCTTTCGCATAAAGCGGCAGAGTGATCGCAAAGTTTCCGGCCTTATCGACTTTAAGAAGCTTCACTTGCTTTTGATCTTTCCAGCTTAAAGTCCACTGGTCTTTTGAGTTGTAAGAACCCTTGAGCGTCACCAAAACGCGAAGGTCATCGCCAAAAGATTGAACATCGGTTTTGAGATCTTTTTCCGGAAAAGTGAGTCCCGCAATCGGGGCATCCGCACTGAGCGGAACCACGTGCGCAAGGCGATCCCCTGCTTGCACCGGCGCGACTGCCGCAACCATCTGCAGAGAAAACAGCAGGAAAAAAGTGATCGCGAGTTGAAACAGAAACTTCACCTATCCCCCTCCCTGCAGCGCAGCCTGAACCACTGGGAACGGCTCAAGTTCGGGATGAGAATGAACCAAGGCCCGAGCAGCTTCGCGCGCATCGGCCTCACGATTGAGAAGTTTGTAAGTACGAATCTCGAGGAAAAGGGGGACGGGGTCATCCGGATTAAACTGATGAGCTTTTTCAAAACTTTTAATCGCCGCCGTATAGTTTTTCGCGTCGAAATCTTTGCGCCCGATCGAGATCCAATCCTTCGCCTGCTCCGCTTCGACGTTGGGCTGAACTCCTTCTTCTTTTTGAGCTTCTTTGATATCAGCCAAAAACTGCCGTTTTTCTTGCTTCGCAACGACTTGTGCGACTTTCTCCGCGACTTTCGGAGGCAGAGGTTTGCCCTCTTTTGTCACAAAGTGGCCATCTTTAGTCGCAACAACATTCGCGACCCGACCGACATACTCGTCATCTGCAACGTCAGACTCGACATCTGTTGAGACGCCGTCATCTTTTTCCTCAAGCACAGTGGGTTGACGTCTGTTGAACCTTTCGCGCCACATCGCCAACAAAAGTGATTTGCCGACTTTTTTTGAAACAGTAGGAGGCATCTGCAGCTGTAAAACTTGTCCACGCTTCACGTGATAGGGGGGACGCAGTCCATTCCACTCAGCGATCCTGTGCCACTTCTTAGTCGTGCCGTAGAGGAGAACGGAGATTTCGCCCAGAGTTAAACTGTCGCTTACTTTGAAAGTCGGAATTGAGCCTCCCTCAGCACGCACCTCTGCCATCGAGAGCGCGCCCAGTGACAGCAGCCCCAAAAACATTGTGAAGAATTTCCTAGGGTTCACTACTTTCAGTGTAAATGAGGTCAATCCCGTTTGCCTAGCATTCGTCACGTCCACGAGTAAAAAACACTAGTGTTTCTGCGGTGCACGGAGAAAATTTACACACCCCTGAATGCCCCTAACCTAAAACTAACGCAAAGCAGCCCCCTTAATGCATCGGAATTGTTGCTTTTTTTAATCATCACCCGTAAGTAAAAACTGGTACGTAAACTGCTTCACGGCGCGTGGGAAATAGAAGTGCCAACACTTCTTGGGGGGAAATGAAATGAAAAATTTATTCTGGTTTTTGTCAAGTATTGCCGCTACTACACTTTTCTGTTCACAATCGTATGCACTCGATATTCGAGCCGCAGAATCGCCAACTAACGATCTCTCGCTCACGGTCTCAACTCTTGAGTCAGCTCAATCATCAATCTATCTGAACATTTACGAACTCACTTCTCCGGACATTACCGATGCTCTTATCGACCGAATTCAAGCCGGCGTTCACGTCGAGATCATCGAGGAAGGACAGCCTGTCGGTGGACTCTCAGCCGCAGCACGAGGTATCCAATCTCAGCTCGTAAGCGCGATGGAAGCCGCACCGTCAAAAATCGATCACCTTTTCGAGATGACTTCCAAAGCCGGCGGTAAGCGTAGATTCAAATACGACCACGCAAAATATGCGGTCATCGACGACGCGATGGTCCTGATCGGTTCCGAAAACTATTCTCCCACCGGGAACCCTGAGCCAGGGACCCTTGGCAACCGCGGGTGGGAAGTTTTGATCGCGGACTCCGGTCTCTCGCAACAATTCGAATCCGTTTTCAATAACGACAAAAACACGGCGTCTAAAGATGTCGAAGATCTTGTGAAAACGACCGCAACGGATTTGGCCTCCAGAAAGGTCACACCTCCAAAGCCAACCACTCCTCCGACTGCGCCAGCGCTCACCACGTTTCCAGTTCTGAGTGCTACCGCAGCTTTACAACTCACCTCTCCTAACACCAGCCTTACGGGCGTCCTCAATGCTATTAATAGCGCACAAAAAACGATCGATATCGAACAAATGACTTTCGATCCAAATTGGAAAGGCGCGAGCTCCTCGCCTGTCCTCGATGCCGTTCTGGCGGCCGCACGCCGAGGAGTCACCGTCCGCGTTCTCCTGAATGACGAAAGTGTGTTTGCCCACTCTGGAGAAACTTCTAAACCTAAGAATCCCGTCACGCTTGCTCAATTCGCAAGCGCAGCTCAAAGCGACGGCCTACCGATCAGTGGCCGTATCGCCAACATCAAGGCCATGGGTGTTGATTATATCCATAACAAAGGGATGCTGATTGACGGCAATCAAACGCTGATTAGTTCGATTAATTGGGACGAAAACTCTTTCCAAAACAATCGTGAAACGGCCGTATTGATCACAAGCTCCGATGTATTCAACCACTACGAAGCACTATTCAATCAAGATTGGGCCAATTCAGAGACCAGCAGCAGTGCACTCGACACGACCGAGCTCACATCGAGTTTTGTTAAAAAACCAAAATCACGCGAGAGCGTCACGGACAATTGCCCAGACTCCCTCGATCTCACTGCGGAAATCGGACAGATTTCATCTCAGGATTCGAGCACAGACCAAGACTTCACGTCGCTATCGGGACGAACCATCTCGGGTACGTTTCAGCGAAGTGCAGACTCTAGCAAAAGCTGCACGCTCTCAGATACTGACGATAAAACTTCAAAACAGCATCTTTTTGTCCAAATCAAAACGAACGCAGCTGGAACACAATGGATTTGGTTAGAAGGTTATACTCCGAAAGGCAAACTCTACTCTGTTCGAGCAAGACTACCCGGTAACCAGAAAGTCTCGGAACTCACAGGAGTCGACTTCCCCGCTGCTGTATTTGATGGCTCTGGACCGGGTCGCGAACGTCTCGGGCCTGCGACTATGGAACTCTCGAAGGTCAAGTAAGCTTAAGCCTCGTGTATCAGAACATGAGGGCACTCGTAGATCCTAGACCCGGCATTACTTCATGGACCTGTAGGAGAGCGGTGACACTCTACGTTCTTCTACAGGTCTTGTGTATTTCCGCCTTTGCAGATTCGAAATCGAAAGATACTCGCGCGGAGTTTCTGTCGACGGCTCGAGAATTTAGCGCGGCCTGCGAAACCGCTTTCTTGCACAATCCGTCCGGCACTCAGATGCCCCCGGATGCAGCAAAAACACTTTGCACATGCGCCTCCACCGAAAGCAAACATCAAGGGATCACACTCAAAGCTCTTCGCTTAGAAACTGAAGAACTCAAAAAAGACCCGAAACACACTTTTCACGATCAACACCTCCTCGACGCTATCCACTACTGCATGTATCTAGAAATGAACAAATCAGAGTAGTCCGTCAAGCGGCACTAAAAGCAGAGATAATTTCAAGATAAAATAAACCATACGAGCGACTATTGTATTTTTTTGACGGGCCACCTGTATTTATTCTATATTTTTTGAATATGTTTTTTAAACTCAAAAGGCCCTCAAGAATTATTCAAAAAACCAGCAAAATACCCGCAAAAAAACGAATCAGCTCCGATGCATTCACAAAGATATACTCACAGTTCCATAAACCAATCCTGAACTATGTGAAGTCAAAGATATCCGACGAACAGTCAGCCCAAGACATTACACAGGAAGTGTTTATTAAGGTCTTCAGGTTTCACGAAAGCTACCATGACGGCAAAGTGTTTTCGACTTGGCTATGGACGATCGCCAAAAATACGATATCCGACTTTCTTCGCAAAAGATTGACATCGGCGGATAAAATCTCTTGCGATGAAGTCGTATGCACCCGTCGAGATGCAGAGTCTACCCTGGTCTATCGGGACGAGCGCCGGGACCTGCTTCGAATGATCCGCCCGCTGACACGTTTACAAAAAAGGGTGCTCTGGCTTCGCGCTATCCATCAACTTTCCTACGGCGAGATATCCGAAAAGTTGGGACTCAGTATCACGGCGGTCAAAAATCTCGCCCATCGAGCTAAAAACCGACTTTCTCACGAAAAACCCGGGCTCGCGCCCGTTTTTTAAAATCAAAGTCCATGCCCCCCAAGATAACGCGAGTCGGGAGATCGACTCGGATTCTCAGGAGTGGCACGATGTGCTTCAATCAATTTCTTATATAGCAGCGCACTTCTCGTTGCCCTACGCTCAAAAGTTTCATAATCCACTTGATACAAACCGAACCTCGGCCAGAATCCCTTGATCCACTCAAAATTATCAAGAAGTGACCAATGGTAGTATCCACGAACGTCGATCCCCTTTTTTATGGCGCGAGCGATTTCACGCAGATGTGAAACAAGATATTCAGGCCGCAAGACATCTTTCGCATCCGCAATTCCATTCTCGGTGACATAAATCGGGAGCTGGTACCTGGCCACAAAATGCAGCGTCCTTGCGAGTCCCTCCGGGTGGATCGCCCACCCTAGGTCAGACGCCGTCTCCCGCCTGCGCGCAAAACTCACTCCGATCGGCATATCTTTGGACGTTCCCTCACCGGCACTCTTGGGCCTCCACTGCACATAACCTTTGGTATAATAATTTGCGCCGATATAGTCGACCGTCCGTCGCCCTAATGCTTCGCTGACGGGTCGAGATCGAGGCACCAAAAACGGGACGGCGAAGCGTTGTTTTTTTCCCGTTACGGCATCGAGCCAAGAACGATTAAAAAATTTTCTGAAAACATAAACTAACAAATTCTCCATCGGGTGCCAGCGCCGATCCGCCCTAAAATCGACAATATTATGAGCAATCCCAACTTCTAGCGGGCGATCTTTCCAACGGCCTTCGCGAGGAGCAAGTTTCGATGAATGTAAAATATCGTAAGCAAGAACATGGGATTTCAAAATTCCGTTGCACGCAGCTCCCACCAATTTCGGAGCAAAAATGGCAGGGGGCATGATTCTCGCGATGTACGTTCCAAAAACAAGAACCATCGGTTCATTAAACGTACACCAAATCGGGATACGACTTCCAAGGCGCTGAGCGACTTGAGTAGCGTATCGAGCGAATTTTTCAGACGCCTGAGGAGAAGTAAAACCACCTTGAGCTGCAAACCACTGGGGAGAAGTAAAGTGATGAAGTGTCGCCATCGGGAGCAGTCCGAGATTCTCGCATTCAGCGATCATCTCTGAATACCATTCAAACGCAGACTCGTTCCAGCGCCCCTCTTCAGGCTCCAAACGAGCCCATTCAATCGAAAACCGATATGTGGTCAATCCCAAATCTGCGGCTAGCCGCAAGTCGCTTTTAAATCTTTTCCAATGATCTGTCGCCGCGCCCGAACGAACGCCGCCTTCGACATTGCCCGCAGCTTCCCACTGCCACCAATCACTGTTTTCGTTATGCCCATCGATTTGGTGACTGCTCGTGGCAGCCCCCCAGAGGAACTCTTGCATCTCAGCCTTTCGTTAAATTACACTTCTGACAAAGCAAGAAGCCCGCCATCTCGCAAAGTGAGCTCCTTGCCACGCCACTGAACTGTGTTGCCGGATGCGATGTGAAACCAAAGAACAATCATCAGAACTTCACGTAAACACCAGATCCCTGGGGTTCGATAATGAAAAGTCTGCCTCAAACTTTTGCCCACGACAAGGTCACAAGCGCCCCAGATCGTAAGATGAACCATCAAAAACGCCGCTATCGAAACATCGAAAAGATGATGAAAAGCAAATCCACCCAATAGCCCAGAAACAATAGATCCTAAAAGCGGCTCTACGACAAATGCCAGTGGAGCCTGCGCCTTTCGAATGCGGCCCCAACGAACATTGCGCTGCCAAAAATCAGTGAGCGTTCTCTTCCCAATGTACTGCTCGATGGGATCGCTTGCGGTCACGACCCTTAAACCGAGTTTGCGCATCGCCTCGCCCGCCATATAATCTTCAGCGAGATAACAAGCCAGTGTCTTGATCCCGCCAAAACGATTCGCGACCGAGCGACGAAAAAGCATGGACTTACCCACTACGCAAGGGTGCTTGAGCGCATCCAAAAGAACCATCCCTCTCGAATAAAAAGTATTGAGATGATTCATCTCCAACTCGCCGCCCAGTCCAGAGGAGTCGCACCCCGAAATCACAGACGTCACCATCCCCACTCCCGAATCCATATGTCCCACCATGCGGCGGAGATAACTCGGTTGAACTCGGACGTTACTATCACTAATCAATAGCAGATCGTGCTTCGCAAGCTCATAGCTGCGATGAAGATTATTCACCTTCGGATTGATCCCCGCTTCCACTTCGCCCACGATCAAACGTGCCGGCACGCGAGGAAACTGTCGCAACAAACCTTCGACCACAAATCGAGCAGGATCGTTCTCACTCGCAACCGAAAAAATCAGTTCGTAATCCGGATAATCGAGAACAAAAAAAGAACTTAGGTTTTCCTTTAATCCCGGATCATTGCCTTTTAGGGGTTTTAATATCGAAACTGGATACAGCCCGAATGGCGCATCCAAGTGCGGAGGCGTGGAACTAAAGTGTTTAAACGCGACCCACGCCCCATATAAGGCGAGACTAAGCGCTAAAGCCCAGAGCGTTAGCATGAGTACTATCCCAAATACCATCGGTGTCTCCTGCATTATAAAATTTGAAACTGATTTGCTGCTTTTTAATAGCGTCTAAAACCGCAGGGGCTGAACGCTCGCACTCGAAAATAGTTTTCCAAGACGTGATCTGCTCCGGGCGATGAAGATCGCTGCTCGCAATCATCGGCAGACCACTCTCTTTCACTTCATCAAAAATATACGGGCCACTTGCTACTTCCCAGGCGTCGAAGGAGTTTGCGAGTTCGCGACGGCGATCCCAGAGATGAAAAGTTTGCTTCTCTACTTTGCGAGTGGAAACAGGATGTGCAGCAACCGCAAGTCCACCGGTCGCTCGAATTGCAGCAGCCAAATCTAAAGCATCTCCGTTTGCACTCACCCACTGGTCGACTCCTAGACCTAGAATATGAGCGGATCTGTGATTGGACATCGAATTTTTTGTCAGCTCAAATCCAGGGATCACGACCATCTTGTACTGATCCCAAGCGCGTTCCGCTTCGGATTTTAAAATTTCTCGATAAAGCGGGAAAGTCGCTTCCGTCAACGTGCACTCGAGATACCGAGCTGCTTTGCCGATCACACTTAAGTTTTCGCAGATATGGTCGGTGATTGCGATCACTCCAAATCCTCTGGATCCGTACAAATCTACAACCTCTGGGATTGTAAGCTTGCCGTCGCTGAAGTTGGAATGAACGTGAAGATCGCCGATAAACATACTTTCAGTATCCGCGATTCTGCTGAAAACAGTGTTAGGCCTCTGTTAGGAGTTCATTTGTGTTCAGTTAGCACGCAGATTGCAAAACTACTCAATACACATTGAGATTCGAGAAATTACGGAAAGGAATCGACCATGAAAAATAATAGAAAAACGAAACACCTTCAGGCAGCTGTTTCATTTATTTTTTGGGTTGCGTCCATGTTCACCTCTGCGTCCGCTTTGGCACAAGATACAACCGACAGCTATAACACCCCCCCGGACACGGCGAGCATCATCGGCGGAAACTCCGGAACGGTCACAGGCCCGACGACACCGTCTTTTCCCGCGGCCCCTCAGATCGGAACTCAAAGCCCTCAGAACAATCTCAGTACGCCCACCTATCCTAACACTACTACCACGGGCAACACACCGACCGCTCCGAGCACCAACACGATCACTCCTTACGGCTATCCTTACTACGGCCAACAACCTAACATCGCCACGGGCAACACCGGAACCCCTGGAACTACCCTCAATGGAACGACAAATGGAGTGAACGCCCCTACGGTTACCCCCGGAAACCAAGCAGGCACCGCACCGAGCACCACGAGTCCTTAATTTTCATAAGAGCCGAATTCCCTCGCGCTTTTATACCTCCGCCTTCAGCGGTTGGGCACGATTCCACTCGGCTCCTTTACGAGCAATATTTCTGTAGATTGGTAACCTTTTGTCCATCGACAGCCACGGTCGGGGGCAGTTTTTACTCACATCCACCACGCCAAAATGTAACTGATCATTAAAATCAACTATTAACTCATTCCGAACCCTCAAAAAATCAGCCAATTTGCAGGGTTTTTTTGCGAAAAAAATATCTTTCTCTGAATGCCCATCTATAGGCCGCTTGGCACCTTTTGTGCTGTACAGCGAGCATTGTTATTTATTTAACAGCAACTATTTTACAGGAGCATCCAGATTATGAAGGTTCAAAGTTCTTTCACAGTAGCTCTCTTGATCGGCACACTCAGTGCTTATTCGAGCTGGGCGGGTGAATTTAACAGTGAAGCAAATCAAGTCTCCGATCAAGATACGAAAGTCGCGGCAAACAGCGATCTGTCCGTAAACCTTGACGGAAAAAATAAA